>Ga0307512_10000001_pt1 | contig 264217 bp, 244 predicted proteins | sample 14_EM_MG_FD_200267 | JGI IMG/M metagenome (GOLD analysis project Ga0307512, IMG submission 200267) | Populus trichocarpa ectomycorrhiza microbial communities from riparian zone in the Pacific Northwest, United States - 14_EM | ecosystem: Host-associated > Plants > Roots > Unclassified... | reverse complement strand
ACGAGCACCATGGCGGGGGGGGGGTATGAAGCAGCCCCACCATGTGTAATTGATGAGTGCAATGGCTTCGGCAGTAATGCAATCTATCACTGTAGAAGGGCAGAATTTACCTTGATATACATCTTGAGAAAACATAACTGTAACCTCCTTGCCAGTGGCATACTCAGACAGCACACAATGACTAGCTGCGACCGCAAGCGCTGATGTCTGCGGTGTTAATGGTTTCAAGAACTGCGATATGGTCGGTTGTCGTCCCAACCTATTGGCATCGAAGAAACCCCAATGGTAGATTAGGTCAAGCACTTCCATCCGAGTGAACCAGGACTTCTTATCATCGATGACCTTCAAGAAATATGCATCGTCGAACAGGAGCTCCTCATCTTGCATTTGAAGCTCAATCTCTGATCCTAAATCCAACCTGTAACCGCGGACAATAGTTTGACGATCTCCATCAACCAAACGCCCTCGAATGGCAGTAATCTTTAGTTTCAACTGTGAATGTTTTGAGGTTTCGTATCATCATAAGTCCAATAGAGGAGCAGAAAACAGAATATACACTTACAGCTTCTCAGGTTTGCGGATTGATTTTAAGAGATGGACCACCGGGTAATTGACACACAGATGGTGCACCTACAGGAGCACCTGCTGATGCCCGCTGATAATCCTGAGCTTCAATGGCTAGTTTACAAGCTTTGTCAACCATCGAGTATTTTTCATCGGCAATGATTGGCCAGGGAGTCTTTGTGAATATGCTTGCCTCCATCAACCATTGCGCTACCCCAAAGTTGCCTTTTGGTGTTGAGGAACGTAGCGATCTCCATCGGCCTTTGGTTGAGGACCATTGTGGTCTCCACTGGCCTCGGAAAGTGGGAGCGCCTGGACAATGTCAGACTCCGGTGATATGTTGATGGCTGACTTTTGGTGTTTGAGCAATGGTGGTGCTATGGCCCCAACTGGATGTGGTAGGTTTTGAAGTGGAGTGTGGGCAATGATAGTATCAGCACGACTTCGTTTCTTTGGCGGTGGAACCCGTTTAGTTCGTATTGTCCTATCCTGGAGTGCCTGGTATAGATGTAGGACCTCCTGCCAGTTGTCCAAATCGTCTTCTTCGATATCGGATGACAAGGTGGACTGTCCAGGGTCTTCACTTTCGTCATTGCTGATCTCGCGATCGGTATCGTCATCATGCTGCTTCATCATAAAAATGGCCCAGACATTAGCTATCTCCAACACTATACTCCAAAGCTGGGTTGGAAGTTCAAACATTTGATTGGCAATGATGATTGGCTGTATTCATGAATGCACATGCAAGTGCTGTCTCAAGGTGTGCTTCATGATTCTTCGGTGAATAGTGATTCGTCACCTGGCTGGCCGTAGGTTCCATGATTGAAGAAGTGAAGTTGGGAATATAGAGAGAAGTATATTAGGGTAAATATAGTAGGAAGTGTAATCGATGAATGGGAAAACAGGGTAACACAGTAACATGTGGTCGAAGAGAATACAATTCAAGGTGTGCCTGGGAAATGTCACACTCGGCCGAGGAGGATGTAATTCGAGGCGTGCCTGGAAACAGTCAGGAAGACATGTCAGCGGTTCATACTTATATTGTCACTGCAAGATCTTTGTTGCGATTTAGGAAGCATCAGGTGGACCGGATTCGATGGATTCTTCATACCCCCACTTCCTGAATGTTAGCACTCATATTCAAGGATGCTATTGATGCAAAATTGGATGTTGGTTTCAGCCAACATACCTAGAATTGAACCAGACGCACCTGAAGAACTCGAGACATTATCATGGTTGTATGGCTAACTAACTCTCTGGACTAGACATATTGAATACTGAGAAATGGGTGGATTATGATCACCCCTGCGTATGACTCGACCAAGGGTAGTTCATTATGCCTTTAGTTCGAGCATATGAGTGGTGACCACGTGGCACAGAATTGTCAGTGTGTTGATAAATCTTGCAAGACTTGGACAGAGGATAGAGTTGGGACCTTGGTGAGGGGCAACAGTTAAAGTTGCATGCGTTCAAACTGAGTTTGTAGCAGATCGTGGATAAATATGAATCTCCGAATGCGGTATGCCAGTCGGATGGACCCCCTATTTCATTATATTTGGTTCTTTTTGGATTCTGCAGCAAAGTTAGGGGTCGATGAGGCAATGTTGTGTGCAGAACTTCCATTTCAGCGGTGTCAGTCTGCTGAATCACAATATGTATGCAGCCAGTATAAGAGAAGACGGAGGATTTGGGTTTGCAACGGAGAGATTCAATATAGAGAAAGAACGGTAAAGTTACGATGAAGATTCATGGGTGATCTCAGCGCTTCCAGTTGTCGTCAATGCCAAGATTGCCAGCAAATGGGTCATAAATAGTCACTCACATTAAGATGTTGCATATAATATCTTGTAAACACCACATCATTTAATCACAAACTCAGTATGAGTCTGAATGCTACAATGTTGACTTAACATAAATATTGGGGTTCAAAGCAGTGCATAAGAATGATATGATTGTGTCATGAGGCTTTATCTGACAGCGGAAAGATGAATAACCGCATGCAGTTCCGACCAATTGAGGTGCAGCGAGCATTGAGTTGGCATACTCGCACAGGATTCAATCTAATGTAATGGCTGGGATTGTAGGCTCGCCTTACTTTGACAATTACTTGAACTCTCAGAAACTGCATTTTCTCAACTTGAGGTTTCATCATGATCTGTTATTCATGCACTCTTGGGATTGGATGTTGGCGGAAATCAGATATTGGCTGTTTATGATTTGTCACAAAATTCTGGCGTTCAGGATATGCTGTGGGCGGGAGCTTGCCGGTCGCCGATTGAGCTGCTGAGCAGAGACCGGTATTCACATTGTATCTCTCCAAGCTCTCTTGATTGAAATCTGTTCGCATAATCTAATTTAAGATACGGTTGTTGGTGGCCCAAACATACATGTTAGTCAAAATGTAGTTTAGTCTGCATTAGAAGCATTGTGAAATTAAGCTAATTTAAGGAAGTGTGGTAGACAAGTGAGCGGGAGTTGCCAGTCATCTGCAGAATAGCTGAGCAGAAGCTGTCAATTGAGGTTCACTCTCTCAAGCTGCAGCTCGATTATGGAGCCTGAACGACAGAAGCGATTTCAGGATCTTGGTACTGTAAGGTCCGAACATACTTCTTAGTCAAAATTCAGTTAAGTGTGGTTACCTGATGACCAGGGCTGTGCATCTACAGTAAGCGTGTGGTGGACACCTTCCTCGAAAGGACAGGTTGACACGGAGGATGACAGTTATGGCATTTCAGCGGCGGCCTTCATATACCAATCAAGCATAGATTTTGATATTAAGCTGGGACAGTGCGGGATGAGCCGCGCCTGCACCTAAAAGTTTGGTGTCTGACAGATGACACTCTGTGTGCTGGCAGCCACAGATTCAAAGGTAATGCAAAGTGGGTATACACAGTTCAGAGGCGTGCCTGGAGGAGTATCATATGTGAATAATGAGTGCCTGCATTGTCGAAATTAGCCGTTGAATAGAATATGCATGCGGTGTCAAATCTGAGATGATCACACTCGAAAGGAGAGTGGATCCGAGGTGTGCCTGAACCTCATTACTGAGGGAGGAAATACTCGGCTGTATTCCCAGGGTAAGCCTTGAATACGTGAGCCGTGACTTAGGATACGATACATCAACTCGATATCGCTTAGACAGTCTTTCTATCCCTGGATGATGAGAGATATACTGCACTGGATCAGTCTCAGGAGAGTCGAGAAGTTGACAGTGATTCTCTAATTGACTCTAAATTATTCAACATGGTTGATTCAGAGAATATCCCGAATTCTTTCGTGACGTTAGTATCAGGTGCGCATGAAATAGACAAACAACAAATGATTGGAATCAAAATCGGAGGTTCAGGCACACCTGAAAACACGAATCTCGTGCGCAGATTTTGGTATCACAATTCCACACAGACAATATAGCATGAAGATGTGCAGTGACTGCAGCTTCGACAGATTCTCACAAGAGAATATGCTGCACCGCCGAATTTGACTTAGTCCATCATTAAACTGGCGCGCCTGCTTTTCATCACATGTGGGAACATCCAAATGAGGCTATGATTCAGTATACGAGATATCTGTTTACCATTGACATCATCTCAGATTCATCACTATAATCAACTAACAGGAAATGTAATCAAACTCTAACCAATACTCCTGGACTCCCCAATTGCACCTTATTCTCCATACGATTTGACTATTTTACATCAACCACCATCTGATGGCATGAGATCTCCATGCTCCGTAAGCTGCGTTGTATGGTCCTGCCGCCACTCCAGAATCCGGTATATCATCATTGTCCTGAGGTTTGGTTGGCTCATCACACGATGCAGGACTCTCGTTTGAGCCACTCCAGAGAGCTGGTGGAGATCACTCCTGCTGTTATCATAACCATTGGATCCGGTGTTCAATAGCCATGTTTGTGGAACTCTGTTTTGCCCAAGTCGGACAACCCGTGCAAATGCCTGCTGCTGGTCATTCAATACCCACGACTTCTGAATCATCACGGCATCGTTTGCTGCTCTGAGATTGAGGTCTGTCCCACCCACTTTGGGTGTAGTTACAACCACAGAGGGATTTGGCGAATCTGGGAATTTGAGTTGCATTTCTGTGTGCTCATTGTTGCCCATTTCTGAATACATGTAGAATATATCCAAATGATCCGCAAAAAGCTTTGTGAGCCACCACTTCAAATGACGAACTTGGCCAGGAAGAGGACAAAATAGCACCGCCTTTTGAGAAGGAGGTGCACGATGCAAGGCCATTGAATGACTTTCAGGTTCGTGCAGGAGCGCCTCATTTGATGCTTCGTCTTTGTCTGGTTTGGGATACTCCGCCGGTTCCTTTACAAGTATTGGCAGAAATGTTTCTCTCAGCCAGCCAAAAATTGGGGAATCCACCCAAGTATTGAGTGCCCGTTCCTCGTACCATTGTCCAGACACGTCATTTCGATCCTCGGTGTCTCTCAATCCCAATGAGAACCATGCCAGCCGCCATTTATGTACCCTACACGCTCCTGAAGCACCCCGTGATATGTATCTTGCCACAAAGGTCTTTCGTTTCACTCACTTGTCCTCAGTCCATTCGAGATTGACAAGGTGTGCATTAATGTTCAGTATCCGAACGAGTGGTTTCCCATTCGTGACTTTTGATTCTGACCACCTGCCGATTGTCCAGGGGTTCGCAATCTGTATCATCCGGTGTGCCGCATCCTGTTCAGCGTCTTCATCTCCAGTCCCAATAACATGCATCAAACTGTTCACAGCGGAATACAGTGCATTGGTGCTGTGCTTTTCCATCACAGCATCATCCTCTGGATCATCAGGCGCACCTGAAAACAGCCACATCATCTGATAACACCAGTCAAAGAGTGAATGGAATCCAGGCATTGCAGCGACTTGAAGTTTGAATCCAATTTGTGCATTCGTCGCAATTCTCCAGCCCACGCTATTTTTCGTCTTGTAACGATGAGACTCATCAAATATCCCAAAACTCCATGAACAGTGTGAGAGCCGGCCATTGATTGATGGTGTCGGTCTGGATGTTAAGGTATCATATGACACAGGGTGGATATTCGATTGGTTTTCCGGCTTGTCAATACTGGTGTTCAGATCATGGTGGGTGAGATTTGCATTTTCTGCGACCAACAAATTGAGGAGTTTGAACTCGGTTCCATGTGTCATCTCGTCGATGACAGTCTTAAAGGTCTCTGTCACTCTGGGCATTGTGACCACCAAGATTGGTTCATGGCACGATATAAGTGCTGGATGTCCGTGAGGTGGTGATGTCTGTACCTCCAACAGGTGGCGGGGCATATAATTCAATCACTGGAGCGGATGCCACTCCCGTTCTTGACCTACAATGCCGGGAAAGTCGTTGTCCGCCAAAATCATCCACTCTTCAAGGGTATTCCCCCATAAATTGGACAGTGGCAACCCCATTACAACTTTCTCAGTCGCCAATTTACAAAGCATTGCCGCTGCAACCTAGGTGAAAGTCTTTCCAAGACCCATTTCATCCGCCACCAGTGCTCCTGGCATATCAGCATCCCAAACCCATCTCCTCACGATGAACTAAATGGGCCAAACCTGGTGCGCCAGATACTGAGTTCTGGGCAGGCCTGGAATTGAATATTTGTGGCCTGGAACACAGTCCTCTGTGGATTGGCGAATAGGATGGGAATTCAGCAGCCTGACCGCCTCATCAAGACACTCATGTTTAAATTTGTTGTTGATTGTGTTGGGAACAGTACTCAATACTGAAATGGAGTTATCTGGATCGAGGACCTCCTCACCATCCACTTGCTCATGAACCTCTCCCGTACCTTGGTCCGTCTTCGTTTCGTCCTCAATGATCTCTTTCAGTCGCTCCGAGGTAAGTTGGGCAGATGGGAAGATACTCCGGCGCTCCTGGAATTCATCGCGATGTTAGGTATTTCGCAGACAAGCATTTGGACCCAATAATATGTGGAATGTAATTGATTCTATTCACTCAATCAGAACTTACATTAAAACTATCAATCTCTTTCCCACCTGCCTCCTCATCCACCACACTTTCATTTTCATTGAATCACTCTGATGTCTAGGAATACTGATTAGCAGTGGGCATAACTTACCGTAAAGAGGCTAGCGGGTATTACCTTGGCCGGTCTCATTACATGCTCCGCAATCTCCTTTCCTGTTGCTGCCTTCATTTGTACCAACAATAGTTTCACATTGTGTCCCAGTTTCAACTTGAATGCAGTAGAAAGGGAACTGTTGTATGAATTCTGACCATATAGAAGGTCATTCATCATTTGCCACAGTGCGTATGATCACATATACTCTTCGTACAATTATTCCTGCGTCAAGTTGCATTTGCATATTGCTGTCAGACAGTATGGTTGTTTCAGGCAACAATTTTTTTTGATGAAATCAATCAGCTCCTCCCAGTGCCTGACATCTGTGTAGGACGCTGGGTGATGGATGCTTGATGTCTGGTCATTGTTGCCATTCAGCACTCAACGAATCACAACCACGAAAGTTGTATTTGGCAACTGTGGGACGTTACCTTTCATTTTGTTGCCAATGCACTCTCCCAAATACGTCGCCGGTCGCTTGTTGCCTTGCCTTCCCATCTTCCTTGCCTCCCAAACCTCACTTGCACATCTCTTCAACAACATCTCCACCGACTGTCGCCGAATCGATTCGGCATTATCAAAAATTTCCAATTCCAGCCAGCTCCCGAAGGTCTCTTCAAAATCTGCAACCACTGACTCCCGCTGCAAGGGTCCATCTCTCAGCTGTTTTAAATTGTTCTGTCCCAGAAGAATGGACCGATGCTTCTTCTAAAAAAAAAATCAGCCACACATTGTTTCTTCCGCTTGTTGAAGGTACTAAAGTTGGGCTGCCCCATCCCATTGGCAAATTGCTTGAAGGAGAATGCCTTTGGCTTCAAGCGGATTGGGGCTTGGCCGTTGGCCCCGCACAGGTCCGACGGATCATGGCCCTCATAATCTGCATTGAATTCGTCATAAGAATTCTCTTGTAATGGGGGCAAGTCCGGAATCCCTGCAACATCTGGCCTGGGCGGTTCTGCAGCCAGCTGAAATCGTGTCGTTGGGAGGCTAATGCGGAGTCTCCCAGGTGCACCGGGACTTTGTCCGTATGGAGTTCAAGTGGACGATGTAGGCCAAATCACTGGAATGTTTCCATGGGGTGCTGGAAGCACTCGAGGTGCGCCCACAGAGGACGGCCCCTGTCCTGTGAATAGCTGAGCGGGGAACATTCAAGGTCCACCATAACTTCATTGGGGGAAGTCGTATCATTGCCATGATGGCCTATAACTCGGATATCGTTGGGTTGCCACAGAGTTTGGTTCTGAGCTCAGTGTCATGTTGAATGGGGCTGTGTGGTAGAACTGGGGAGTGCCTGGAAATGATGCCTGCGAAGGTGGGTACCTATACCCTGGTGGTGAATGAAATTGATCCAGGGGTTGCTGGAATTAAATATCTTTGCTCGGTGTATTTCCAGCATTATTATCAGATGCTCCCACATAGTCCTATGGGCATTGTGCTGAGCCAGACAGCCCACCTGTTGGAGCCAGATTGATTGTCTTCAGTGGAGATCCGTTCGTCGACATCATATGTGAACAGAAGATGGTATTCAACAAATTATCAATTCCATTGGCGATTCCTCGAATGAAGTGGAATATAGATGAGAATATTGAAGGTAGCAGTGACCTTCGGCAGAATGGAGGCCTCTCATATCCATCTTGTTTGTCACAAACTGTGGTGTTTCACTGCACCTTTGATCCTATGAGACCCAGCTGAGAGAAAGACATCATAATCACACACATCCTGCCTTTCTTTGTTATAAGCATTAATTCGTATACTAGGATCTTGAACAGACGCTCACCTTTGTTCGGTTCATGACTGTAAAGGTCATGGAAGGGATATGACATGATATCTACAGGAAACCACCAAGTACTATATTCGGTTGTAAAGTTAGCATGACTAGGCATTTTACACTCACAATGTGTGTGTATGAGCTACTACTTCATTCAATCTGAAGGCTGGTAGTCGACCAGCAACCGAGATTGCTTCCCTTTGAGCTCCGTGTATAAACATTGTGGTCTCCTCAGGATCAACCAACCTGTCAAGGATTGTTACTGACGAAAACAACCTAACAGCGTTTCAAGTTCTCGATGATCATTGAGTGGGTTTACAGCCCTCTAGGACACTTACCTATTCATTGTAATGAGCTGATGTCATCCACGGCTTGAGGCTCGAGCGTAGACATAATCTGCACATTGCCGCAATTATGTAGTATACAATCAGGCCGATCATAGTAGCACCTGATGCTAGTTTCTGAAGAAAACTGATGGTGAGGTGACTTTGTTTCACCCCTCCTCTACATTTGGTGGGGTGTGATGCGGCTTTGAAAGGGATACCCTAACCTGAGTTAGCTCGCATTCAAACAATAACACGGAGGCTGAAATCCAGCAACAAACCCTACCCCCTGAAGCATCACCGAGATTTGTCAGAACACTAAGCGGTTCACAAATACGGTCAACACTCCCTGGAAAAGTGTTGAATGCTTTATCTGCAAAAAGAAGATATGCAACGAGAACCAACTGGAAGCAAACAATCAACAATATCACCCGATATCGATGAATGAATGAATCGCTATTACCCAATGGGATTCTACCACCTGCCAGCTGGGATTACCCTGAGCCATCAAGGTTTGACTACAGTAGGTGCAGCTGAATGGCCATCATCAAGCTGTCAATTAATGATCTACTCATAGACAACGTACCGGGTGCACCACCACCTGAAGATACTCCCAATGAACAACCTATCGACCCTCAGCAGCCTGATCTCACCTGTTCCCCTGATCCACCCAAGACAAAGGCTCATAGGCAGGTGGTTGGAGTGAAAAATGCATGGGGGAAAGCATATGGCATAGCAACTGGATTGTACAACAAGCATCGCAAGTACTCAGAACAATGGAATCCATGGCATCCATTTCGGTCTGCACACAACTTTGAGCAGGCTCAGTCTTTTAGCCAGCAAACGAAAACCTGGATAGATCACCTTCTCAGGTGTGGACTGGACAACTTCAATATCAAATCATTCCAATCAGCAAATGCCCTGCAAAAGATCCTCTCTGAACTCAATTTCGGGCTCCGCAATGATAGTTGGATTGAAGATGAGTCACATATCTTCGGAACACTATACTCCAGGGATAATACCAAATGCATCCTGTTCGTTTTGGCACATCTCCCATTTCGGGCGCACCTCAATTTTGAATGGGTGGGCCTAGCTGGCTCTGAGGGTCGCCGAATCTACAGCGAGATGAACATTGGCGATTGGTGGTGGGATACACATGATCAACTGCTTACCGGAACGACGATTGTGCCAGTAACATTTGCATCCGACAAGACTCTCATGACCAATTTCGTGGGTGATCAGCATGCCTGGCCGCTGTATCACACAATTGGAAATATTCGAAAAGAGATCTGCCGCACACCTAAAAAGCACGCCTAGCTTCTTGTCAGGTTAATCACCTGTCCCCGGAAAGGTGTTAACCACATCGACGAAGCATCGCATTCCGCAGTTCGAACTGTGTTGTCTCACCTTAGACATCTTGACATCACTGGCCCTGGCTTGAAATGGAATTGTGTAGATGGATTCCAGCGACAATGTTACCCTCTGTTCGATACCTGGGTCGGGGATTATCCGGAACCAGTTATGGTTGCTGAAGTCTCATAAGGCTCATGCCCGATGTGTCAAATCCCTAAAGGTGCGCCGCGGGGGCATTCAACTTGTTGACAACTCGATAACTAAAGATGGCAGCATATTTAATCGGATCTGCTGGAGGACCATCATATTGATGCTCTGCACACTCTAGGTTTCCACACAATCTGCAACCAGTTCTGGCAATACTCTCTCTGCAATGTCTATCTCCTTTGGCAGCCTGATGAATTGCATCAGCTGCTCCTGGGTTTAGTTAAAGACTTATTGCATTGGCTGCTCAAATACCTGAAAGCTAGAAATGTGAAGGATCAATGCAACAATCGATTTAGATTAGTGCCACAATATCGCGGCCTCCAGCACTTCTCTAATCCCTTTGATTCATTGAAATGCGGCACCTGGCAAGGTAAAGAGATCTGTGGAATGAACAGAACCCTGGCAGTGAAGTGCGTTCCAATCCTTGACTGCTCCAAAGATGAGCGGAAAACTGCAGTGGAAAACGCCTCCAATGAAATGGTAATGGGAGCAGTGCAGGCATTATATGAATTCTCTCCACTTGTTAGCCAACAAAATCACTCGGATCTACCACTCAAGGCACTAGACAATGCACTCATGCGATGTAACCACAAGAAGGGTATTTTTCGAGAACAGAAAACGTCAAAGTCTGCGAAACCCAAAGTGGATGAACGGTCGGCAACTGAATGCGATCATTTACGCGAACAAAAAATTCATAAGATTCTTGCTGCAATGGAGGTCATTGTGTATGGGTCCGAAAAGGTTTCCACAACGAAACATAGGCAATGTCAGGTGCTCCTGAATGGACCCCGACAAGTGGCAACCACTTGTTCAGATGCTGATTGTCAGAAAGCAATAGAGCAATGGGCGCGCGAAATCCATCAAGTGACACCTGCTAGACACAATCTTTTCGATAAAGTATTCCAAAGTCATGAGCGAAAACTATCGCAGGAAGTCGGGACCAAGGCAACCGGTCCCACAACCAAATTCACCAAAGAACTTGCCTTAATGAAACCTGCCGCCAAAGACCAGGCTTATGGGGTCGGAAACCTGACCGCCGACAAGCGACTGCAATTTCAGATCCACATATCCGATGCTGAGACAGAGGCCACGACCTGGAGTTTGGCTCATACAGATAGGGTCACTAACCAGCAGGAGAGAGAGAGTTATGACATCGCCTCGAATGAACAGAAGTGGTTCCAGACGGAATTCTCCATCCTGTTGATCAAGTTTGAATGTTGGAGTGAGACAATCGGCATTCAGGCGCTCCTCAAATCCATTGAATAGCGCGTGATACGTTTTGAGTATCCAAAGATGCATCTTGTGAGCAATATATCAGAGTCAATTCAGCGAATGGGTTCCGGTGCCAATTTTACCACTGATATTTCTGAATGGCTACATATCGCCAATGTGAAAGAGGCATATTGATCTAGCAACAAAGTCGATTACATCCGAAAGATGCTCAAACACAATGACCGCCATCCCTGTCTTGACTATATGGAGGAGACAGTGTCATATGTTGCACTCGAAGGCTGGTACGATATTGACTCTGCAAACATTTTCAACCTACTGTCTGTTGCCGGACCAAATACACCGGCCCAACTATTGCACCAACAGGTACAATATGCATCGTATTCGTTTGTTTGACAACCCGGATGAACCCATCAACACAATCAGCCCAACCATGAAGATCTTTGTACTTTGTTGCAATCACCACTGTGTATTCTTGAGCTTGAGGACGTAATGCCCATTCCTGAGTCATCTTGTACCTCTTCGAAAAGGTCAATATTGCTTTCCCAGCAGGCAGGCGTTCCTGAAATTGGAGGACCTGATTCGGTGGAGTCCAGCTGAAGTATACGACAGAAATAGAAGGAATTCGTTGTTGGAAGGTGTTATCGAGGTCATTCTCTTCACTTTGCATATACAGGACCCAGATGTCATGTGCTACAGGCATGATCCCTGGGTTGGCATTGGTATATTCTACCATGCAATCTAGTCCCAGACACTCAATAGAAGTCGGGTTGTGAAATGGTTGATGGTAATACAACAGCCCATTCTGGAGTTTAATAAAGATACTGTCCATGAGTACATTCTGATCATATCTGAGCACGAGTCCACAAACTTTGTGTCCCCAATCCTCGTTGATTTGCATTCAGAATAGCTGACCAAAGTTGGGAATTCCGAAATCTTCTGATGCATCTCTGAGTGAAGATAATGTGATACTTAAAAACACTCCGCGGACATGTGTTTCGCTCAAATGATATACCTACTGTGATACAGGGCATATAGTGGGCTCGTCCTAAATGGTTTGAGGACTTGACAGATGGGCTCTGCTTGTACTTTGCCGTTTATCGGGAGAATGCTGCATCGGGCGGCATCAATAGCATATGGCTTTTAAATAATCATGTTGATTTAGTTTCTTACTGGACAGTATATTAATTAGATTAGAATGCCTGATTCAGGTGTATAGCTGTGAGATCATTTATCGAATTGTACTATTCGATATAGTCACTATATATTATCACTCCCGGAGAGTGTGGCTCCAGGTGCACTGGAATTGTCTGAGAAATGAGTGTCGTAGTCCCAGCAGCTCCGAAATTGTACCAACCTGCTGGCATGATATTATAGCATTCTGAAGACGACTTCATACTCTTTAGAATATTCTTGTATTCTGTTCCGCAACTTCAGCAGTGTTGAGGAGCACCTGAAAGTACTCTCAGAGTACCTGAAAAGCATATCGTTCTGCATTCAGCCCGTTCGGGAGTTTCTGGGAGCTTCTGGATGGATCGGTGGGGCTATTGAGACAAGCTGAGTAGTTGAGTTATGATTTCCGAACCATCTTACATTTTGCTAATGTTCTGCTTTAAGGGCATTGGCTTTGGCCTTCGCCTTTGTGCTGGCTTGGCCGAGTAAGAACAAATCTTTTAAGGTGTGAAAACGATGCAAGGCATCCTACATGTTGGTCATTGTAGCATTGTCTTGAGATTTATATTGAGCATTCATATAGAATTCTAACATTGCCCATGTGCACTGAATTGGGGGATTGAATATGGAATGCTGAGCAGGGCTTCCGACTTCTAGAGACTGGGGTACAACTCCAAGCAGGTACCTGGTGATCTCCTTCATCCCCTTCCCATTCCATTGAGAAAATTCCTTGCCTGATTTATGTTTTAGTGTAAGGTCTTGGTAAGCGGGCACGGATAACCAAATTGCAATGAACTTGTCGAGCCATTCGTGCATCTTGATGAAGTGGAAAATCAACTTCTGGAGACAGTCATGAATGCCAATGTGCTTTGTATGGAGGAAGTCGGGCTTTGGGAGGTCACTCATGATATTGGGATTATGCCGAAACACATTGAATCCTCAGTGAACATGTCGGGAGGTGAGTTCGGCATCGGCTACCTTGGTGTTGGACTCGCTGAGTGTTCTATATAGGTTGTGATCCCCCCGGGAGAGTTGCTTGTCAGGAGGGACATGATCTCCAAGTTCGGTGTTGGGACACTCGCACCTAACACAGATATGCCGCTCGAGAAGATGTTGCTTCTTATACTCAGGGTAATCTGCAAGCGATTCTGCTAAAGCTGGTTTGCAATGGCTGAAGTTGCTATCTGCGCAAATAACATTGAAATACCCGCTCTCGGCGCTGGGATTTTGTTTCAAGGTGAGAGGCTCAAGCATCCGGCGGAGTACCTTTGTCAGCATCTCTCGGTGGTTGCCAATGATGATCCAGCCACTTGGAAAGAATATTGTGGTTGTTGATTGGAATCGGTAGGAGAGCCACCAGTACGATGGTGTTCATTCAGGGCATTCGGCGGATGTTTAAAGATAGATCCCCAATTGTCATATATACAGGCCACACTTTCTTGTTGGCAGCAAAATCTGAGAGATTTGCTCCGTCAGACATGAAGATCAAGGGAACAAGTGCATCCCGCACTCTGAACATTGACTCAACGTCGATTGGCCTGGTATTATCGTCAGGAATCTCTTCTGACAGGTGTCTCCCACTACCACCAGTTCACAGTGCGCGTTTCGGAATAGAGGTGTTTCAGTGGCAGATCGCTGGTACAGCAATGCTGAGTGGAGTAAATGAGATCGTCAGCGTAGGCTGGCTGCCGCATCAACCATCTCATGCTTTTGATGAGGTCTCGACTCCAGTATTAGATAAGGCGTTGGTCATTGTCATTCCTTCTTAGAATCTCAAGAGTGTGTAGTTCTCACTGCCCCAGAGACTGATCATCTGGCATACTTGCCGTGAGCTTCTGGACGCTATCCCCATTTTCGAAGATTCGGAAACACAGAGAGGTGTTTTCTTTCTTCAGCACATTGTCATAGTACATATTCATGCCCTTCATCTAGATTGCACACTAGATATATTTGTACTCTCCACGCGTCACACACGGGCAGTACTGATTGTTGTGTAGGTTTGTCCCAAGGCAGCCCTGAGAGTCACGTTTGCATGGCTCAGCAATGTAATTGCTCAGTGGAGAGCTGGTGCAGGGGTGTGTTTCCCTCTGTACTATAGGAGGGGGCGGTGGCTGAGACTCCGATTATGCGATGTTTTCAAGAGGTTCAAGGAAACGAAACGCGTCCAAGTCTTGGACTGAATCTTGGTTAGTGTTGAATTCGCGATGCTGTGCGGGCCGTGAAACGTGAGATCCTTCTGGCATGCAACTTGATGGTGTTCAGGCCGGTGTCATGTCATATGTTTAAGTGGCCCGCTGTCTGAGGTGAACATCTTTTGGCATGAAAATTCAGGGCAACGGAAAGGGGTGTTCTCTGGCAGTCTCGATGATCCGTGAAGAGTGGAGTATGCACTGTAGACAGGAATGACAGTTGGTGCTGGGCCTGAACAGTCTGGTGTGGGTGCAAGCTCATGATAAATTCAGCTAACTTGAGAGATTTGTTGAGCCTCAACACCATCACAAGGAGGTTCCTTACATCCCAGGAGTTGCGAAAACACAGTGTGTGCAATGTCTCATAATACTATGAACTGAATAAAACCATTATAAAACCCATGAACTGCATAAACACTGAGCGATTGGTGAATCTTGCGAAGCGCGTAATATTCAATGCCTGAGATGAATAGATTAGATCAAAGGAAATGAACCACCCCACAACCTCACCCCTAACTCAAACAAGCTGGACACGAAATCACCCTAAGCAAACCAAACACCTCCACGCACACCTCAATCAGTGCCTGAGATGAAACAATTACAGCACAGGAATCTCACAAAACAATTACCCTACCCTAACACGAACACAACAACCATCGACTCCTCTGCAATGCTAGGACTGGTTCAATCCTCTCCTACCGAGTTATCTGGGTGCGCCTCAGAGAGAGGGACATTGTGGAAAGGGGCATCTGGGTGACTGTAGCTACCTGGCAATTCATCGAGCAGCTGCTGATTCACATCCACATTCGAGGTGTTTCTGGCTTCCTCTGCATCTCACAGACTTTACACTGCCTGGCGATGTTTTGGCGCCATTACAAGCCCCAAAAACTGCAGCTCACTGAGGGGATGAGTCTCCACAGTTTGTGGTTGTGGACGACGCTCTGGGGTTTGTCGCTGTGAGGTAGGCTCCAGAGGTTGTGGCCGTGGGCTATGCTCGCACATCTCCTGGCCATGCTCTGTTAGCACGATTGGCTGATGGTCTATAATGTTATCAACATCGTCAGGCGATGTATTAACCATCTCTCCCTGGTTAATCTTCTGTGGTTGTTTGCCATCCTCCTCCTCCTCATCCCCATCCTCCTCCTTCTCCTGATCTTCCTCCTCTTCATCATCCTCCTCATCATTGTCACCGTCCCTTTCAATATCCACATCGCCGTCTCAATCCATGCTCCATGGTGAGTCCACATCATCCTTTATGTGCATATCCAGAGCAGAATGATTTTCTGGGTCATATTGGCCCTCCGACTCCATGGTAGAGTAGGTATCATCAGGTGAAGAAATCGACATGGCTGGCGATGCAACCAGCTATAAATATACCAGCCCCAGTTAGCCCTCCCTGTCCGAGTCAGCCTCATACATTTCTTTCTGCAACTGCAAAGCAACGGCACGAGAAATATCATCTCCCCCTGGAGTGTGCTGAACAATACCTGTCCCCTTCCTGTTCCTGTTCCCCTTCCCTTTCTCCATTGCCTTCCCCTTCCCCTTCACTTTCCCCTTCCTGTCCTCAGTCACCTTCCCATTCCTCTTCCAATCCTTTGTTCACTTCCCTTGCCCGGTCTCTGTCTCACTGACCTGGGTGTCTTCCTCACTCACCCCGTGAATAATATTCATTGACATCCCCAGGGTGGCTCCGTGAACCGCTCTGCTGACGGGGATCTACCCAGTTATTATCATCTTCAGCGTCGTCGAGTATGGCATCGTAATTGAGTCGTCTTACCGCCAGGAAGTCGCCAGGCTTGTACTGCCAGCAGCTTAGCAGCATAATCTTTGCCCTGAGATCATCGCTACAGGAACAAGAGAATCACTCGACGGTGCGTTTAACCTTCCCCGAGCTGGTGGTCTGTGCGTTGGACCAATCTACTACATCCCCGACAGGACGGGGGTTGTCCCACCCGCAAGCAGTAATTTGGTCGCCCATTCTGTCAAATATTTGCAACATGTATAAACGGAACGGTGCCCACCGGGGCCGAAAATCCGAACACCTGCTTCTGCAGTCGGCCCAGATCAGCTCAAATTGTGAAACGTGGCGAGTCATGACTGGGTCAAGAAAGATCATAGCATAAATGACATCCTATGCCCTCTCATCCTTGGCACCGCAAAAATTTTAGATCTGTATGAATCGATAGATCTGTTCCAAAATGAATTCAATTGTACAATCCTGATCCAATGACAGGTGTCGACTTATCACCGATGTCGGCAATTTTACGCTACTAGTTGCGTTCCCCTCAACTTTGCGGCTGCCCTTTGGTGCCATTGCTGTGAGTTGAAAATCAATCTCTATCCGAGGCGTTAGCATTATGATACAGTTCCACATAGCAGAAGTAAGCCCAGACAGAATATACACAGTTATGAGGGTTATCGGGTGTGTTTTGGAACCAAAGGGGTTGTTTTGTGCAAGTCACGTGATGTGGAGATACTTTGGCAAGCTGGCGGTGTGTCTAACATGGAAGGAAAACAGCAAGGAGGTGTAGGTGGGTTGAAGGGATAGATATACTCAAGTTCCTGCGATTTCTTGGTTCAACTTGTGAGATATGATAATTTTGATTCATATCCTGTGTTTTGTTGGTTAACAAATACAAAACGGCCCAGCCTTCATGTTGCACGACCACCAGGCTCCTCATTCATGAGAAGCCTCGAGGGAAGATATAGTACTCTCGGTGAGGAATGTTTATGACGCCGGGCATTACTTTTGCATCATCAACCACTTTTACTGCTCAGACCTCCTGCATTTTCGAGCGAACTGAGTAGTTCTCAGGTTGTCCCTACTGTGCAACCATTGTACACAGTGACTACCATGCCTAGCAGTGGACAAAGCACACACAACTGATGTTTTAGGATAGACAATACATCATTGATCGCTTTGCAATGCTTTTGGCACTGCCAACGGGGGATGTCCACTGGGAAGCTGATGATATACTCAATCGATGGTTCGAAGTATTGTGCCAAGAACGAGTGCAATACAATGATAATCACACCAAGAAGGCATAAACACCCTTCAAGCAGTGCAAATAGACCTTCAGACATTGCTGTAACAGTGAATATCAATGCTGAGTTTAATCTTAGTTGAATCTGACAGCAGTCAACCCCATAATTGAATCCTTTTCAAGGGATCTCGTCCCTGAGTATGGTCACAGACGATAGTGGTTTAGAGTCTAGCGCGGTATACCCAGCGCCTCCCTTTCTCTTTGGATCCCTCCTTGGTCGCTCAAATAAGAGACTAGCTCTCCTGCCATTGCAAATGCATGCAGAGGAAAGTATTCCTTCATTTTTAACGTCGAACGTCTATATTGGACTACGCTTCACCAAAGCCCTCACCCTGGCATAACCCGGGTTCCACGAAATGTTGGTTGTCTGCCTCATCGTCAGAAACATCAAACACGTGGGCCATTGGGGAATTCTCAACTTCCCCCTGCTCAGTGACGCATTTCTGTACCGGCTGGCCAGAGGCATTCCTCTCAGGAAGGGAGTTCCGTAGTCTGTACAATCCAAGGTCAGAACTCCACCGCCTCATCTTCGCTGAACAATTCTCCCATTGCAGATATTACTCAATGCGTGACTTCCACCCTTTTCACTAAACAGAGATGCTCAATAAATACTCCAACCACCATGCCAGGTACAAGCAGTCGTAACACACCAGCACCTGGAGGAACCTCACAGACAGATATAACGTGTCTCATTGTATCCAGCCCCGCATCCCACATTGCTAGCATTCCCACTCCACTCACTGGTCTTGACATTCTACATACCCCCATGCCAAATCCAGAATCCCGTGCGATCGTTACCAATCCACTGCGAACACGAGCTCCAACAAGGAATCATAGACAGAGCAAGGTGGAATTGCAACTGCACGCGGTGTCCACCCCTCCATCAGGGGTCTCCGGTTGTCGCACCATCCATCGATTTGGTCACTTAGACCTGACGCATCTTGAATTTGGAATCGGCAGACTCCTGGAGCTCCACATGTGGTGCAGACGGCCGGTTATGAGTGCAACCAACTTGGAGATGGAAAGCTATGTAATGCGATGTGTTGCGAAAGCATTAACTGAAGTCCCACACTGGCAGACAATAGAGAAGTACTGGAACATCGTTATGCAGCAAAACAACATTTGGTCCATAGCATTTGAGGCACACACAACGTAAATGTTGAAGGAGGTATGCTGAAGCAACAGCCAACAATGGATGTTACACACTGAACCCGGTATCAGGTTCGAGCAGAAGTCAATAAGCTTAATTTCCATTTTATTCATTCAGCAAGGGTCAACATCGTAGAGCTCAATGATGTCCACCACTTTGGATCTAACTCAGAGCGTTTGGAATTCGTTGATTCCCGGCTCCCAGATAACAAGTATCATTTTCCTGTAGCAGAGCATGTGCAAGGTGGTGTATGTGATCAATATCCAATACAGAGAGCGTCGAAAGCTGCTAACGAATGGCCAGAATCAACTGAACTTCCCGGGGTGTCTCTAGATCAAATTTTATCCTTGCGCAAATAACCGCGGTAAGTCTGCCAATGGATTTTATAATTTCATGATTGATGACAAGGACGGTCATTTACCGTTGCAGCTGATCATGGTCACCTGCACCACATTGCCCCAGGCTTTCCGGGAGTGGGAAAAGAACAACGGTGGTCATCCGAAAGCTTCCAAGTCACAGTTGAAAGCGGATAGACCTGATCACTCCAACTACTTTAACCACAACAATGACAGTGGTAACAACACATCCTGCAGCGCTGCAAGGGGTCACTAGTTGTTAACCTCACCTGTTGTTGCAGACATGTATACATTCTTGATGAATACCTGGAACACACTACCAGAGAGCTACCAACAGAGGGTGTATAAAAACACTCTTGCTACAGTCCAGCATCAGATCCAACAGGCGGAGAACCCATCGCCTGCTGTGGTCATCCGCATGGATGCCGCGCCTGTGTACAATCATAATCTTCTTGACTATTTGACATCTGAAGTGGCGCTTGAGCAGTCTGTGATCAGAAGCACTGACCCACACATTCCGATAGATAACAATTGCATGGATGACAAATTGCATTTCGGGATTCCAAAGGGCAGCAGGGATGACAAAAATCAAGTTGACAAAAGCGACGAGCATGATGCTATCCCAACCACCAGCCGGCGACAACGGGCCACAAGTGACCTCATGATGTTTGACCTGGAAACCAGCGATGTCGAAGGGTATGGGGGCGATGATGGCGACAATGGGCTGCAGGTGAACTCATGAGGTTGGACCTGGGAAGCAGCGATGTTGAAGGGTATGAGGGCAATGATCCCGACGATGCGGATGTGGATGTGGAGGAACAATCAGTGCAAAACGACCATGGATCGACGCACAATTGGGAGGATTGACGGCATATTACTAGAGCGTGTGAAGATTGGACAGTATATTTCAGACCTGTAAAATATGATAATGGCAAAGCAAATGCAATGGCAAGCAATGTATCCGAAGCCAAGACTGAATTGCAATAAGTGACAACATCTCAAATCTAAGCATATATGGGGAGAGTATGGCATCCAATAAATTGCAATAGAGGAGAGATATAATGTGTCACTTGGCCGGAGAAAGGCATAAACATCACCAGGCATTGTGTACACGGCCACATCATTACTGGAGCCGCTGCGAACAGTGTACCACACATGTCATTCTGATGGTGTGTATACGTCACCACATCCCGGACACAATGTACAGAACGTAAGCATGCAATGCGACCCTTCCCCTGGGCGATGGGAACTGTGTAATTCTCCTTCAGAGGGTAAGAGGTTCTGTCAGAGGCATCAGAGCTGTCAGGAACACCCGTGTGTTCCTGACTGAAACAAGGGTTGTTGCTGATGTATCTTCTTGAATATTTTTCTGAGTATTCTCTTAAGTCTACTTTTAACTGCAGTTGATTGTAGACTCCCAGCATATTGACTGTACACTCATAAGTACACTCAGTGTATACATCGACATTTACAGCCAAGGATGTTTCCAAGTGAAATACAAAGTATACTCTCAGGTAGACTACTGAGAATAATCTGATTGAATCATCCAATTGATCTTGAGAACACTCTCCCACCAAGTTTAACTTTATGCTACAAGCAAACTTTCGAGATATTTCCAAGTACACCTTCAAGTTTACTTCTAAGTGTACCACAAGATTACACTCCAGTAAACTGTCTATTACACTTGAGGTTACACTTCCAGTCTGCTTGATGGGAATTATCCAAGTATAACTTCAACAAATGAGATGCTTCCAATTTACGTTTACTATATGCTTCAAGGTATACCTCAGCGTATATCAACAAGAGATATGCTGAGTTGCAGACACCACATACTGAGAACCAGATGCCGGGTGGCATACAGTGGCCAAAATTATGAAATTGGTTGATATTATAGATTGAATAATATTTGTACCACAGCTGCCAGATTATGATCCAACAATATCTTGCAGTCATGGTGTTGACAATTCAACATACATTTTGCATGACAGGTTGGTGATTGGATGGTAGAGAGAGTAGATCTCCAATTGAGATCTTCAAGGTTAATCTGGAGTCCACTGTCCAATAAGTATAGGAATATGGAAAATTATGCTGTCTACAGTTAATTCTGAGGATGGTAATGACGATGCCATTAGTGGTGGTAATGGTGTTGGTAATTATCATTCTAGTATCAGAAGTGCTTAGTCAAGTAGGTTGGCTGTGTTAATGTTAGTATCAAACTTTCCACAGACTTACACTCTCTTATTACCTAAACTATTTACACACTTACAGTTTTCCATGTCCCAAAAGCTTGCAGCAGAAAACAATTCTTCTTCTGATGTGTAGCTGTCTCAGAGGCTGGTATCTCAAGTGCAGCTCCCAGAAGAGTGGCTTCCCAAAGGAGACTATTCAGTATATTTATCAGTGGGTTTTCATGGAGTCTTTCAAATTGACTTTCAAGTGCCGGTGGGCCCTTATGCAATCTGGCAGCAATAGTGTCTATTGTATTGGTATAAAAGTGAAGACTGTAGGCAGTAAACATACATATAGGTCCATCTCATGCCTGCAGCTATATATAGTTGTATCAATCCATATATACATCTCTATCTATCATCTATTGGTAAGTACTAACAAGACATTTACAACAGACTAGAAGCAAGTTGCTATGAGATATATCTATACTGATATACATATTTTGCAGCCTTTATTTGATTTGAACTTTTGCTAATATTTAGTATATAGATATCAGATAGCTTTGAGAATTGACTGTTTACACTTTTTCTTCATAACTTGGTAGCAGCACTTTAGTATTTTGCTCTTAGCAGTGAGTAGGAATTTGGTGTATTGACTAACATGCATTCTCAATTGATTTCTATATGATTAATTGGATTTAGTTGATTAATAGAATTTATAGAGATGTGAAAATATAATGGCTAAATAATGTGGCAATAGAAAGAAACTGCAATTGGATCCCACAACAATATACACTATTTAACAGTATTTCCAATGCTACTCTGATGTTGCATTAGGAGTAATCAAGCAGATAGATAGGATCTACAGTGACAAATAATTAGGACATAATTCATTAATAGTATAACTTTTTTGGAACTGTATATTTTGATTGTACACTATGCTGTTTGAGATAACTACATTATTGTAACAGGAGCAGTTTGAAGATATATATGGAAATGGACCTTAAAGAATTTCATCAACATCAATACCAATACTGGGAGAATACAGTTTTAATTCTCTATCTGATATAGGGTATAGACAGAAGTGAAGAATACAATCACTAAACTTACAATGTATTATAAAACTGACTTATTGATAAATACAGCTAATGAATATATTTCAAAATGACTAAAACCACCCCACCTAATTGACAAGATACTAACTTACAGAAATAACTCCAACAGATCGATATGACACCAAATAGTTGATATAATTGAAAGTAATTAATATGACAACAGTAGTGTAAGAAGCAGATAATGATTACAGCCATCTCAAAGAGCTACGTCAAGAGCATACAGTTCTGTGGATGTACCAGCTGAGTACGGGATGGTGCAGCCAGATACAGCAGCTGAATATACAATAAGTAGAGGTGAGAAGACTGCTGGAGACTAGATGGTCTTTTGATGAGAATATGAAATGTTATTGTATTGCAAGGTTGCTTTTATGTACTGTAGGATATACAAATACAGTTGATATATCTTGAGCAGATGACTGGATTCTAATAGGTATAGTGGATAGCGTTGGAGAAGAAACATTACGTACTGCATCAGCAACAACCATAATTTCCGCCAGGAACACCACGGTGTTCCTAACGGCACTGATGGCTCTGATGTGACTGCGTACCATCTGACGGAGAATTGCACGCTACCCTTCGCCCATGCAATGAGTCACAGTGTATATTTACCTTGTTCACTTTGCTTCCGGAATATGGTGATGTATAAGCACCATGTGAACACCAGGTGTGTTCCACTCAGCGGATGGGCTCCAGTTACACTATTGCATGTTACCTAATGCCTGGAGATGTTTATGCCTTTGTCTGGCTGACAGCGACATTTTACCTGTCCACTATTGCAATATATCAGATGCCGCACACTCCCCATATATAGGTTCAGCTTTGCGATGTTGTCACAAATCACAATACAGTCTTAGCTTCGGATACATCACATGCTGTTGCATTTGCTTTGCCATTATCGTATTTTACAGGTCTGAAATATACTGTCCAATCTTCACACTCTCTAGTACTATGCCCTCACTCCTCCAAATCTTGCATTGATCCATCATCAGCTTGTGATGCAGCTGTCTCCTCATCCGCATCCGCATCGTCGCCTTCATACCTGTCGACATCACTTGTTCCCAAGTCTAATTTCCGAAGTTCAGTCGCGCCCTGTCGCGGCCGGCTGGCGCTGAGGATGGCAGCGCCCTCGTTGTTTTCATCACCTTCATCTCTTTGATTCATGCTGCCCCCTGGCATCCTGAAATGCAGTTCGTCATCCGTGCAATTGTTGTCTATCGAGATGTTTGGGTGAGCGCTTCTGATCTCAGGCTCCTCAAGGGCCACTTCGGAGGTCAAAGAGCCAAGAAGAATAGCATTGTCAACATATACTGCTTCCATGCTGAGTACCATGGCAGGCGTTGGGTTCTTCACCTGTCGGATTTGACACTGGACTGCGGCAAGAGTGTTTTTATACACCATCTTTGGTAGCTCTCCGGTAGTGTGTTCCAGGTATTCATCAAGATTGTATATCTGTCTGCAATGCCAGGCAAGGATAACAACTTGCGACCCATTGCAGCACTGCAAGAGGCATTCTTACTGCTGTCATTCTTGTAGTTGAAGGAGTTCGAGCTATCAGGTCTGCCTGCTTTTAACTATGACTTGGAAGCTTCCGGATGAACGTCTTTGTTCTTTTGCCACTCCACAAGCACATGGGGCAACATGCTACAGGTAGACATGATTAGTGGCAACAGTATATGACTGTCTGTGTCTTCAATCATGGAATTACACAATCCATCAGCAGACGTACTGCGTTTATGAACACAGTGATCAAACATGATGTAGATAAACCCTGGGATTGCTTCCACCGGGAAGGAAAGTGGACCCGGGCTATTCGTGCGCAGCTCTCGACTCTCTCTGCGTTGGATATAGACGGCGTACACCACCTTCCACATGCTCTGCTACAGGGCAATGATACTTATTGTCTGCCAGATGACAATCAATGAATGCAAAGTGCTCTGCATTGGAATCAATGCGGTGGAGAGCATACAGCTCTGCGATGTTGACCATTGCTGGTTGAATCAAATGGGAAGTAACCTTATGGACTGGTGCTTGAACCCGGTACTGGTTTGAGCGTGTTATATCCAACGTCGCCCGTTGCTCCACCATACCTCCTTCAAGATCCCCGTTGTACATGCCTCAAATGCTATGGACCAAACATTGTCTTGCTCCATAGCGGTGTTCCAGTACTTCTCTATCATCTGCCAGCGTGGGGCTTCAGTTAATGCTTTTGCAATGCGTCACATTGCATAACATACCATCTCGAAGTTACTTGCACGCATAGACAGCGGTCTTGACCACATGTAGAGCTCCAGGAGTCTGCCCGTGGCAAATTGAAGACGTGTCCTATCTCAGTGACCGAACCAATTGATGCTGCGACTGCCGGAGACCACTGATCACAGTGTAGACACCGCCTGGGGGTGCAACTGCAACTGGCGCTGTCTCTGATTCCGGTCTGAAGCATCCGTTTGCAGGTGATTTGTAATGATCACACGGGCTTCTGGATCTGCGATGGGGATAGGCAGGTGTTGTAGAGCACTGAGAGGAGTGGGGGTGCTAGCAATGCCCGATGTGGAGCTGCATACAATGTGACGCATTGAGTCCGTCTGTGAGGCACCACCGGGTGCTGGTGTGCTACGATTGCATGTACCCAGCGAAGTAGTTGTAGTATTTATTGATTATAGCTGGGTAGTGGATGAGGCGGAAGTGAAGCGTTGAGTGATATCTGCAATGCGAGAATTATTCCATGCAGATGAGGGGGAGTAGTTCTGATCTTGGATTGTAGAGCTTACAGAACTCTTTCCTTGAGAGGAATCCCTCTCGCCAGCCAGTGTGGAAAAACATCTCGTACATGGGGAAGGCTGAGAATTCCCCGAAGGCCAACGGTTTTGTTGTTTCTGATGATTAACAAAACTTTGAACTTTTGGTATGACAACAGTCGTGTCAGGGTGAGGGCTTTGAGAGAGTATAGTCTCATATAGATGTTCGATGTTAAGAATGTTGGACTACTCTCCCCTCCATGCAAATGCAATGGAAGATGTGGCAGACTCCTACTTGAGCCACCTGGGAGGGATTCCAAAAGATTGGGAGGCGTAGTGTGGTCCATCAGCAACAACTCTAGTATCCGTCTGAAACACCCGGGTGTTCCAGATGGCTCTGACGGCTCTGACAGAACCTCATACTCTCTGAGGAAAAATTACACGCGTCCTGTCGCCCCGGCAACAGGTCGCGTTGCATACCTACCTCCATTACTTTGTGGCTGGTATACACACCACCAGATCAACCCGTGTGTCACACTCTTCCCAGGGGCCGCAGTTATGCTGTAGCCGTTTACACAACACCTGGTGACGTTTCTGCCGTTGTTCGGCTGATTCCCACATTTTACCACTCCGCTATTGCTATATATCGGATGCTGCACTCGCCCCATATATGTTTAGCTTTGAGATTTTGTCACATATTGCGTTACAGTCTTCCCTTCGAATACATCGCATGCCAATGCATTTGCTTCGCCATTATCGTAATATACAGGTCTGGAATATACAGTCTGATCTGCACACTCTCTAGTACTATGCACTTAGTCCTCCACATTCTGCGTTGATCCATCATCAGCTTGCAAGGCTTATTCTTCCTCATCTGCATCCGTATCGTCACCATACATGCACTCATACCCTTCGACATCACTGGTTCCAAGGTCAAACCTACTATACCCTCAGTCCTCCACTTTCTGCGATGATCCATCATCAGCTTGCGATGCTTCTTCCCCCACATCTGCATCCGCATCGTCGCGCTCCCTGGCATCCCGAAATGAAGTTTGTCATCCGTGCAATTGTTGTCCATCGGGATGTTTGGTTTAGTGCTTCTGATCTGAGGCTCCTCCAGCGCCACTTTGGAGGTCAAATAATCAAGAAGAATAGCATTGTCCACATGCGCTTCTTACACAGTGATCACCACGGCAGGCGTTGGGTTCTCCCCCTGTTAGATCTGACTCTTGACTGTAGAGGGAGTGTTGATATACACGCTCTGTTGGTAGCTCTCCGGTAGTGTGTTCCAGGTATTCATCGAGGATGTATATATGTCTGCAACGCCACGCGAGGTTAACAACTTGCGACCCGTTGCAGCACAGCAGGATGCGTTCTTACCACCATAATTATTGTAATTGAAGTAGTTCCAGTGATGAGGTCTGTCCGCCTTCAGCTTTCACTTGGAAGTTTTCGGATGAACGCCTTTGTTCTTCTGCCACTCCAGGCGAGAATGGCGCAACGTGGTGCATGAAAACATGATCAGTGGCGAGGGTATTTGACCGTCCTTGTCGTCGATCATGGAATTGTTGAATCCATCTGCATACTTTCCGCGGTTATTGGTCTGATGATGAAATTTCATGTAGGTAAACCGCGGGATTGCTTCCACCAGGAAGTAATGTGGACACTGCCCATTTGTTAGCAGCGATCGACACTGTCTGTGTTGAATTTGGACCCTGTACGCCACCTTCCACATTCTCTGCTACAGGAAAAAGATACTTATTGTCTGCCAGAAGGGAATCAATGAATTCCAAACGCTCTACGTTGGATTCAAAGCGGTGGAGATCATATAGCTCTGCTATATGGTCCCTTGCTGATTATATGAAATGGGATTCAACCTCATCAACTTGTGTGCGAAGCTGGTATCGGTTTGAGAGTGTAATATCCAACGAGGGCCATTGCTTCAGCATACCTCTTTCAAGATCTCCTTTGTGCCTGCCTCAAATGCTATGGAAAAAAGGTTGTTTTGCTGCATTGCGGTGTTCCAGTACATCTCTATTATCTACCCGTGTGGGGCTTCAGCTAATGCTTTCGCAATGCGTCGCATCGCATAACTTACCGTCTGCAAGTCGCTTGCACTCATAAACTGCCGTCTGGTCCACATGTAGAGCTGCAGGAGTCTACCCGTTGCAAATTAAAGATCCGTCGTGTCGTAGTGACCAAATGACGGGATGCTGCGACTGCTAGTGACCACTGATCAAGGAGTAGACAATGCCCGCGTTCGCACTTGCCAGTGCCTCTGTCTCTGAGTCCATTCGGTAGCTCGCATTCGCAGTGGAGTTGTAATGATAGTGCGGGCTTCTGGATTAAGGATGGGCGTATGCACGTTTTCAAGACCACTGAGAGGAGGGGGAGTGCTAGAAATGCCGGATGTGGGGCAGGATACAACGCAAGGTGTTGAGTCTGTCTGTGAGGTTCCGCTGGGTGCATCTGTTTTACAACTGGTTGTAGCCGGCGTGGAGGTTGGAGTAATTATTGACCGTTGTTGTGTAGTGGACTGGGTGATATCTGCAATACGAGAATTGTTGTGCGAAGATGAGGGGGTGGAGTTCTGACATTGGATTGTGGAGGCTACGGAACTCCCTCCTTGAGAGGAATCCCACTCGCCAGCTGGTACCGAAACGCATCTCTCAGCAAGGAGGAATTTGAGAATTCCCCGAAGGCCCACGCTTTTGTTGATCATGACGATTAGCAAGACTTGGAACATTTCGTACGACTGGAGACGTGACAGGTTGAGGGCTTTGGGAAGGCATCATTCGATATGGATGTTCGACGTTAAGACTGTAGGAATAATTTCCTCTGCATGCGAATGCAACGGCAGGCAAGGTAGATTCCTCTTTGAGCGACCCTGGAGGGATTCGACAAACAAGGGAGGTGCAATGTAGATCGCGCTAGACTCTAAACCGTGATAATACTCGGGGACGAGATTGCTTCAAAAGCATTCAATTATGGGGTTAACTACCATCAGATTAAACTCACATTAATCTCAGCATTGATATTCACTGTTACAGCGACGTCTGAAGGTCTATTTGCACAGCTTGAAGGGTGTTTATGCCTTCTTGGCGCTATTATCATAGTATTGCACTCATTCTTTGCACAATACATCGAAGCATCGATTGTGTATATCTCCAGCTTCTCGGTGGAAATCCACCTTTGGCAGAGCTAAAAGCATTGCAAAGCAACCATTGACGTATTCTCTATCCTACGATATCAGTTGCGTGTGATTTTTCCACCGCCAGGCGTTGGTAGTCGTGTTGAATGGTTGCACAGTTGGGACAACTTGAGAACTACTCAGTTTGCTCTGAGATGCACGAGGTCTGAGCGGTACAAGTGGTATGTGATGCCAAAGTAATGCCCGGTGTCACAAACTGTTGTCACCGCAAGTACTAAATTTCATCTTAAAGCTCCTCATTCATTAGGTGCTTGGTCTTTGTGCAAGATGATGGCTGGGCCGTTTTGTGTTCATTACCCAACAACACTCCGGATATGAATCACATTGCAGGAACTCAAGTATATATATACCACCACACCTCCAGTATCTTGTGTTCCCGCCCACACCTCCATTCTCTTTTCTTCCTGTATTAAACCCACCACCGGCATCCTGAACCATCTCGAAATCAGGTGACTTGCACAAAATACAGCCTCTCGTTCCAAAACACAACCGACAACCTACCCAACTCTGTATGTTCACTCTGGGCTTCCTCCTGCTCCGTTGAACTGTATGATAATGCTAACGGCTCGGATGTAGATTCAACTTCAACTGGCTGTGATGGCACCAAAGGGCAGCCGCAACGGAAAGGAGAAGGCAACTGCTAGGGCGACATTGCCGACATCGGTTATACATTGACACCTTTCGTTGGATCGGGACGATATAATGTGATTCATCTTGCAACACATCCGTGAACCCATACAGATATACAATGATTGCGGCGTCAAGGTTATAAGGGCCTGGCACCTCTTTTATGATATATTCTTTGTTTATCCACTCACAACTCGCCACTTTTCACAATTCCAGCTGATGTGTCTGCACCGCAGGAGCAGGAGTTCACCTTTTTGAGTGAGGTGGGCAGATTTCCGCTCAAATATGGGGCAAATGTTTGAAAAAACCCTCGACCAGATGAACAATTGGATGTGGGACATCCCCCTTGCCTTCGGGGATCAAGTCGATCATTCTAATCCGCAGAAAACCAGCTCAGGAAAGGGTAAACGCACCGGCGAGCGTTTTTCTTGCTACTGTAGCAAAGTTTTGAGGGCAACGATTGAGCTGCCAAGCTGCCGGCTTTTGAAGCCAGGCGATTTCCTGGCCGTTGGACCACTGAATAGGGATGAGCTAATCGAGGAGGATAATGATAATGAGAACTGGGCGGATCCCGGAGCGCCGAGGGGTAGAAGGAGCTGTCCTGGCAATGACAATGAAAATGACGACAGCGCGGGTGAGAACGACACACAGGGCGGTGAGAAAGGGACCGGGGAAGGGAATGGAACAAAGGATTGGGAGGGGAAAGGGCAGGCAACTGAGGAAGGGAAGGGGAAAGGGAAGCGGAAGGGGAAGGGAAATGGTAATGGGAAAGGGATTGTTAAACAAACCTCAGAGGGGGATGATATCTCTCGTGCAGTTGCTTTGCAGTTGAAGAGGAAATGCCACAGGCGGACCTGGACACCGAGGGCTAACTAGAGTGGGGATATTTGGAGCCGGAAGCGTTGCCCACTGTGTCAATTTCCTCAGTTGATGATACCAAGTCTACCGAGTCGGACAGCAAATATGACGCAGAAAATGATCCTGATGTGGATATGCGCATGGAGGATGATGTGGATGCACCAGATGGCGTTGATTTAGACAGCGATGTGGATATGGAAACGGATGGTGACGATGAAGAGGAGGAAGATGAAGAGGATGATGATAAGGATGAGGAGGAGGAGAAGGAGGAGGAGGAGGAGGAGGAGGGTGAGGATGATGATGAGGATGATGGCAAAGAACCTCGGAAGATTAGCCAGGGCGACATGGTCAATACATTGGGTGACGATGTAGATATCATGGTAGACGTTCAGCCAATCGTGCTACCTGAGCAAGGCCAGGAGATGCGCGAGTATACCCCACGGCCATAGCTGCCGGCGTTTGCCCCACAGCCACAAACCCCGGAGCCTCGCCCACAACCAGGAACGCCGGAGACTCATTCCCCAATGGCCTGCAGGATTCGGGCCTTGTGACACTGCACAAACCTTTCCTGGCGGTACCAAGTCTGCGAGAAGCTGAGGCAGCCGGAAACACTTCGGATGTGGATGTAGATCAGCAGCAGCTCAGCAAATTGGTAGGTGGTGACAGTGTCCCCGACATCCCTCTCCCCGATGTCCCTCTCTGCGAGGCGCTCCTGGATAGCTCTGTAGGCAGGGAGTGAACCGGTCCTCGCGTTGCAGAGGAGGTGATGGTTGTTGCGTTCGGGTTAGGGTTGGGTTTATGTCTTGTTCATTTCCTTTGATCGAATCTAGTCATATCAGGCATCAATTATTACACGCATCGCGAGGTTTTTGGATCGCTCAGGGTATATTTTATGCATAGTATTATGGGACATTGCGCTTGCAGCGTTTTTGCAACTCCTGACATGTAAGGAACCTCCTTGTGATGGTGTTGAGGCCCAATAATTCTCTCAAGTTAGCTGAAAGTATCGTGAGATTACATACAAGGCTGCTCAGGCCCTGCACCAACTTTCGTCCTTTTGTACACAGAATACTCCACTCCTTGCGTGTCGTCGACAATGTCAGAGAAGACCCATTTCTGTTGACTCAAATTTTCATGCCGAAAGAAGTTCACCTCAGACAACCGGTGACTCAAACATATCAAATTACACCATCCTGAACACCTTCAAGTTGCACGCAAGAAGAATCTGACTATTCGCAGTGTTCCCCAACGCGTTGAACACGCTCAGCATCACGAATTCAACGCTAACAATGATTCAGTTGAGGACTTGGACACTGTTCCCTACCTCGAACATGGTGGAACCATCGCAGACTTGGAGTCTCAATCACCGCCACCTCCTCTGCCGAGGACAGAAACATATCCCTGCGCCGGCTGTGCGCTGATTGATTACATTGCTGAGCCACGGGAACGCGACGCTCAGGGTTGCCTTGGGACGAAACTGCAGAACAATCCATACTACCCGTTAGCGACGCATGAAGAGTACAAATATATGCAGTGCGGGATCAAGAAGAAGGGTATGAAGACATACTATGATAATGTGCTGAAGGGACAAAACACCCCTCTGCGTTTCCCAAGTTTCAGAAACGGGGATGGCGTCCAGAAGCTCATGGCTAAAATGCCAGATGATCAGACTCTCGGGGAGTGGGAACTACACACTCTCGAGGATATGAGATGGAATGATAATCACCAACGCCCTATCAAAGGCTGCCATTGAGACATCATCAAAAGCATGAGATGGTTGATACGGCAGCCAGCCTACGCCGAGCATCTCATGAACACCCCACAGGGTTGCTTTAACTGCGATACGCCACTGAAACACCTCGATACTGAAATGCACCCTGTGGACTGGTGGTAGGAGACAAAGGTAAGCAGTGATACTCGAGGAGAATAATGTGCTGATTGAGGTTAAGGCAATGCTCAGACTGGGGGATACACTGGTTCCCATGATCTTCATATCTGACGTAACACATCTCTCGAATTTTGCTGGAGACAAGATTGAGTAGCCTGTGTATACGACGATTGGCAAGCTATCTTCGAAGCTCCGCCAGATGCCCTCAATGCACACCATCATAATGATTGCTCTCTTGCTGTTTCCAATGAAGATCCGCAATATTCCTCAGAACCGGCTGGATGAGCAGCGGCAAACAAACCAAGAGGTGCTTAACGAAGTACTCAGGAGGGTATTCCAACCTCTCCCCTTGTAATCAAAATTCCAACGCCAAGAGCGGGTATTACAATGTTCTCTGTGCAGATGGTAACTTCAGGTGTTGCAAGCCGGTTTGAGCAGCATAGCATGCAGATTGCCAAGAGTATAGCGACCTACATCATTCCGAGTGACATGTCTGTTGTTGGTACTAGTGTCCAAAGGCCGAAATTGGAGACTATGTCACTCCTGACGAGCAACAACTCCGGCGGGAACACAACCTATACAGAACGCTCAGCGATGCCAACACCAAGGCAGCCAATGCCAAACTTCCTTCGCGCCATGTTCACGAAGGATTCAATATATTTCGACATATTCCCTGCATCGTGAGCTACCTCCCGATGCCTGACCTCCTCCATATAATGCAGATCGGCATGCATAACCACCGCCAGAAGTGTATTTTCCACTTGATGAAGACGCGCAAACACCTCGACAAGCACAATGCTATCTGGTTATCTGTGCCTGCTTACCACGACCTCACACCAAAAAATAAGTCAGATAAGGAATTTTCACAATGGGATGGGAAGGAGATGAAGGAAATGAGGCGGAACCTGCTTGGAGTTGTAACCCAGTCTCTACGAGGCGGAAGCCCCGCTCGGTGTCCCAGATTCAATCGCACAAATGAGTGCAGACAGGCATTCTTAAAATTCTATATTTATGCTCAATATACATCTCATGATGATGCAACATTGAGCTACATGCAGGATGCCTTGCATCGTTTTCACACCTTCAAAGATGTTTTCTTACTTGGGCGAGCCGGCAAAAAGGCGAAGGCCAAAGGTAATGCCCTGAGAACGGAACTCTTGAAGAAGTGAAAGGTTGACAAGGATGCAAATGCTGAAACTTGCACGCCGTCCAAGAAGCGGCGCGACATGAACGCCTGGCGGGATGATATCAGGCACGAGATAGACTTTCCAAGCAGATGGATGTTGACTTCAACTTTCCGAAGATCCACTTGATGTCTCAATGGGTCGAACAGATTTGTCAAGACGGAGCCTTCCAATAATAATCTGCTGAGCGACATGAACATGCACCTGAAAAGAACATCAAGGACGGTTGGAACGCCTCCAATCTCATTCTCAACTACCTGCCGCAAGTAATCACCCTTCAGCGTCGCAGCTTCTGCTTCGAAATCAGAGTGGTCAATATTCAAGCCCTCACTCAGTGTTGGGAGAACAGCGCTGCCGGCTGCTCAGTCCTCCCGTCTGGTGGTGATGTGGCTGCCCCCCAGAGCCCCCAGTCATATGCGAAGCCCGGATTCATGGGACCCCAAAACCGCCATGATGGAAAGCATCCTGATGCTATGATCATTGACTTAAGGGCATTACTTGACAATACACAACACACGACGCACCGCGTGGAAATATAGAGCGGCACAGGGGAGATCATCAAGCATAAGAGTCGTAACAAGGTGTACATATCGGATGAATAACTGCACGCAATGGAGCTCTGTATTCACCATGGTAATAAGGTTGAAGTTGAGGGTTTACATGGTGAACGTATATCTCAGATGTGTCGATGCACAGGAAGCCAGAGCTGGCGCGGAGGGGATCAACTGAACGACTGGGTGTGGATAACGCAACTGCCAGGGAGGTGTTATGGAGTGCTGAATGGGCATCTCCCATGGCAACTGCAACAACTACTCAAAATCGAACTCCTAAACAAGAATGGAGGTTTCGTTCAGTACTGGGTAGCCCTGGCGCTCACCACAATCAGTGAAAACTCCGGTAACTTGGATCCCATCTCGAAAATTTTACAAGTGAGAAAAGCACCGGCCGCCGTTGCTTTTCATCTTTTCAGTGTGGGAAACATTGTCGGCTGCGCCCATGTCTTTCCAGAGATAGCTACTAGTAGTAGGACAGGAGACGGACGGAACGAGCGATGGATTCTCAATAGCCACATAGATCTGGCGACTTGGAATGATGTGTATAACACGTAAAGAGAGAATTGCATTGTGCGCGTAGGAAGAAGGAACGCGAGGAGAGATTTTCACAGCATCACCCATCGCATTGCAATCCCAATGCAAGCGAGTACCCGATGAACCCATTCTGACGTATGGTCACTGTGGGCCACAATGCCAGAGTGATCGTTTAAAATTGGAGACTGACAGAAAAAGAAGTAACGGTGACACAGCCTTCAGACGGGGATATGGAACGCGATGCGTGGAATCGACTCCGGGCGCGAAGTGATCTGCCACTAGGGTGTCTCTGTCGGATCTGACGGAGCACGTCCACTCTGACGGAGCCATTCCACCCAGCCGGAAATGTTATTGCTGATGACCGTGCCAGACACTGAATCTGTATCCCTTGTGACGCGACTTGGAGACAAGATCCCGTTAACACCGTTCAATTATGGGGTTAACTGCTATCCGAGTGAACTCAGAATAAACTCAGCAATGATATACAGTATTACCGCAACGTCTGAAGGTCTATTTGCATCAGCCCAAGGGTGTTTATGCCTCCTTGATGCGATTATCATAGGATTGCACTCAGTCTTTGCACACATCATCGAACCTTCGATTGTGTCTATTGTCAGATTCCCAGCTCAAATTCCCCTTTCGCCAAGCCAAATGCATCGCAAAGTAAACAATGATCTATCCTCCATCCTATGACCCCATTTGCGTGTCCTTTTTCCACCACTAGGCAGGTTGGTAGCCGTGTTGGATGGTTGCACAGTTGGGACAGTGTGAGAACTACTCACTTTGCTCTGAGATGGATGAGGTCTGCTCAGTAAAAGTTGTGTATGATTCAAACGAAACGCCCGTTGTGGTACAGTGTCCTCACCGGATGTACGAAATCATATCTCGAGGCTTCGCATTCATGTGGCGCCCGGTGGTTGTGGAAGATGAAGGCTTGGCCATTTTGTGTTCGTTATTGAACACAACTCAGGACATGCATAAAAATTATAATATCTCCAGGTTGAATCATGGAATCGAGGGAACTCAAGTATATATATCCCATCATCGCCCTTACGCCTCCGTTCTCTATTCCTGAGGTATTGCACACTCCACCAGCATCCTGAACTATCTTGACATCACGAGACTTGCACAAAACAATGACTCTTGTTCCAATGCACACCCTATAACCTTCACAACGTTGTACGTTACCTCTCGGCGTCCTTCCGCTCCACGAGACTGTATTTTAATGTTGACTGCTCAGATGTAGATTCTTTTTCAACTCCCGGAGATGGTACCGAAGGGCAGCCGCAAATGTCTGGGGAACGTAGCTCCTGATGCATAGATGGCAACATCAGTTATACATCTGAGCCTGTCATTGGATCGGTACCATAGAAAGGTATTCATCTCAGAACACATCTGAGGAGTCACACAGATATACAATGTTTGTGGCATCAACGATTTCAGGGCAAGGGACCTCTTCTATGATATAATCTTTCTCGATAAAGTTACAACTCGCCATATTTCACTGTTCCAGCAGATCCTGCCACACCAAAGGAGCAGGTGTTCGCCATTTCGGAAGTACCGGGCTGCCTTTCGCCCATATAATCTGCAAGTGTTTAAGGATACCTGCAACCAAATGAACAATTGGTGGTGGGACAACCGCCATGCCTTCGGGGATGAAGGCGACCGCTCCAATCTACAGACAACCAGCTCAGGGATGGTCAAACCCACCAGTGAACGTTTCTCATGGTATGGTATTGATGATCTCAGGGCAACGATTGAGCCGCCAAGCTGCCAGCAGTGCATGCCAGGCATATTCCTGGCGGCTAGGCCACTTGATTGAGATGAGATACCCAATGAGGACGATGATGATGAGAACTGGGCGGCTCCAGGAGCGCCGAGCGGTGGAAGGAGCTATCCTGGTGATGGCAATGGCAATGACCATGATGCGGGTGAGGAGGACATGCAGGGCGGTGGGAAGGGGGCAGGGCAAGGGAAGGGAACAACGGATGGAAAGGGGAAGGCGAAGGTAACACAGGATGGGAAGGTGAAGGGGAACGGGAATGGGAAAGGGAAAGGTCTTGTCGAACACACCCCAGGGGGAAAAAGCTCGCAGAGTGGTGGAACGGCTACTGGGAGCAAGGGGAATGGGCAGCCTAAGAGACGCATCTGAGATGATATCAATGGTGCCATGGCTTTGCAGTTGCAGGAGAAAATGAATGAGGAAGACTTGGACGCGGAGGGCTAACTAGAGTGGATGTATCTACTGCCAGAAGCATTGGACGCCATGTCAATCTTCACACATGATGATTCTGACTCTACCGAGGAGTCGGACAGCGAATGCGACTCAGAACATGATTCTGATGTGAATATCCGCTTGCAGGTTGATGTGGACACACTGTATGGCATTGATTTGGATTGTGATGTGGATATTGAATGGGATGGTGACGATGAAGTGGAGGACGATGAAGAGGAGGGAGACAAGGTGGAGGAGGATGAGGAGGAGGACGATGAGGATGAGGAGGAGGACGAGGATGAGGATGATGGCAAAGAACCTCAGGCGATTGGCCTGTGAGAGATGGTAAATACATCGACTGCTGATGTCTAGAGCCTGGAGGATGATCAGCCAATCATGCTACCTGATCAAGGCCGGGAGATGCCAAAGGATCCCTCATGGCCACATCCTCTGGCCCTTGCCCCACTACCACTAACCCTGGATCCTCGTCCACCACCATGAACTCCGGAGACTCATACTCTCAGTGGGCCGCAGAATCCGGGGCTTGTGAAGCCGCAAAATCCTCGCCCGGTGGTGCCAACTCTGCAAGAAGCTGAGGCAGCCAGTAACACCTCGAATGTGGATGTGGATCAACAGCTGCTCTGGGAATTGCCAGGTGGCGACATTTTCCCCGATGTCTGTCTCCCCGATGTCTGTCTCCCCATTGTCCCTCTGCCCGAGCAGCACCCAGATGGCTCAGTAGGCCAGGAGTCAACCAATCCCTGTCTACACTGTATATTCCACTCCTTGGGTGTCATCGACAATGCCAGAGATGACCCCTTTCTGTTCCCCCGAATTCTAATGCCGACAGAGGTTCACCTCAAACAGCTGGTAACTCAATCATATCAAAGTTCACCATCTTGAACACCTTCAGGTTGCACTCCAGACGAATCTGACTATTCACAGCATGCCCCGATGCATTTGACCTGCTCAGCGTCCTAAATTATGAGCTATCAATGATTCAATCGAAGACTTGGATGGGTATCCCTACCTCGAACTCCTTGAAACCATCACAGACTTTGGTTCTCAACCATGGCCACCTCCTCTGTCTCTGATGGAATCCGACCCTGCCACCAGCGCTCTGCTGAGAGATTTCATTGCTGAGCCAATGGAACGCTATACTCAGGGTTGTCTTGAGATGAACCTATAAACTGATTCCTGCTACCCATTCGCAACATGTCAAGAGTACTAATATACCCAGTATGAGATGCAGAAGAAGGGCATGAAAATGTACCATCACAAGGTGCTGAAGGAAGTGAACACCGACCTGTGTTTCCCAAGCTTGAATGATCAGGATGGCATCCAGAAGCTCATGGCCAGCATGCCAGATGATCATACTCCCAGGGAGTGGGAACTACACACTCTCCAGAACATGACATGCAATGACATTCACCAACGCCCTATCAAATACTGGAGTCGAGACATCATTAAAAGCATCAGATGGTTCATGTGGCAACCAGCCTACACTGAGCATACCATTCAGCACCCTCAGCGTTGCTTTAACAGCAATCTGCTTTCGAAACAACCCTATACTAAAATGCACATGGAAGTCTGGTGTTGGGAGACACAGGTGGGGAGAGATACGCGAGGATAATAATGTGCCAATCGAAGATTAGTCAATGCCCAGAGTCGGGGATACACTGGTTCCCTTGGTCTGCAGTCCCGATGGAACACATCTCTGGAATTTTGCTGGCGACAAGAATGAGTGGCCTGTATATATGACAATTGGCAATCTATCTTCAAAGATCCGCCAGATGCCCTCAACACACAGCATCACAATGGTCGCTCTCCTGCGAACTCCGATCAAGAACCCCGATATTCCTCAGAAGTGGGTGGGTGACCATTGGCAAAGAAACTGAGAGGTGTTGAACCAGGTACTCTGGCGGGTACTCCCGCCTCTCAACTTTAAACACCATTCCAGTGCCAAGTGCGGGTAATTCATCGTTCTCTGTGTGGATGGGAACTGCAGGCGTTTCAAACAGGTTTTCTGAGCATGGCGTCCAGATTACCTTGAGTGAAGCGACCTACATCGTCTCAAGCAGCATGTCTGTTTTTGGTGGGAGTGTCCAAAGACCAAAGTTGGAGATTATGTCCCTCCTGACAAGTATCTCCGCTGGCGGGATCAGAACTTATATAGAACGCTCAGTGATACTCACACCAAGGCAGCAGGTGCCAAACTCTGGTCGCGCCGTGTTCACCAAGGATTGATTGTGTTTGGACATCTTCGCTGTGTTGTGAACAACCTCCCAATGCCCGACCTCCTCCGCACAATGCAGATTGGCATGCTTGACCACCTCCCGAAGTGGATTTTCCTTGCCCTGAAGACGGATGAACGGCTTGACAAGTACAATGCAATATCGTTATTAGTGCCCGCTTACCACGACCTCACATCAAAATATAAGTCATATGAGGAATTTTCTCAATGGAATGGGAAGGAGATGAAGGAAATGAGCCCGTACCTGCTTGGAGTTGTAACCCAGTCTCTACGAGTCGGAAGCCCCGCACACAGTTCCATATTCAATCCCCCAATTCAGTGTACACTGGCAATGTTAGAAATCTATATGTATGCTCGATATAAATCTCAAGATGACTCCACATTGTGCTACATGGAGGGCACCTTCGGTCATGTTCCCACCTTAAAAGATGTTTTCTTACTTGGCCGAGCCGGCAACAAGGTGAAAGCCAAAGCCAATACCCTGAGAATGGAACGCTTGCAGAAACGACAGGTAAACGAGGAAACAAATGATGAATCTTGGTCACCCTTCATGCAGCCGGGCAAAATGAATGCATCGCAGGATTTTAATAGCCAAGAGATAACTGTATGCAAGGAGTTAGATGCCGACTTCAACTTTCCAACAATCCACTCGCTGTCCCATTGGGTTGAACAGATTCATCAATACGGAGCCTTGCAACAGTATTCTGCCGAGAGGCATGAACAAGCACATTAAACGAACTTCAAGCATGGTTGGAACACCTCCAATCACAATCTCAACTTCATCTTACAAGTAACCACGTTTCAGTGTCGCATTCTCTGCTTCGAAATCAGGGAGCTCTATCTCCCAGCCCTTGCTCAGCATCGGGAAACCAGCGCTGACGCCTGTAAACTGCACGCTATGGTGTGATCTATTTATTCTTGTATTCAGGTTCAAGTTGAGGGTATAGAAGGTGAACACATGTCTCAGATGTGTCGATTCACAGGATGCCAGAGCTGGCACAGAGGGGACCAATGGAACGACTGTGTGTGAACAAAGCAATGCTTGGGGAGGTGTGATGGTGCGCTGAATGGTCGTCTCCCATGGCAACTCCAATGACTATGCATAATCAAGCTCCTGAACAAGGTCCGCGCTTTCGTTGGGTACAGGTCAGCCCTGGCGCTCACCACAATGCCACAAAACTCGGGTAACTTGCATCCCGATTCGAAATGTGTACAGGTGAGAAAAGCACCAGCCCCTGTTGCTTTGGAAGTTTCAAGCGTAGGAAACATTGTTGGCTGCATGCACATCATTCCAGAGATAGTGTCTAGGAGTCAGACAGGAGACGGACGGAATGAGCGATGGATTGTCATTAGCCACATAGATCTGGCAACTTGGAATGGTGTGTATAATCATTAACGAGAGAATTGCATCTTGGGCGCAGGCAGAAGGAACGCTAGGAGAGGGCTGCGCAGCATCACCCATTGCATTGCAATCCCGATGCAAGGGTGTACCCAATGAACCCATTTCGCCGTATGGTCACCGTTGGCCACACTGCCAGAGTGTTCATTTAAGATAGGGGACTGACAGAGTCAGAACAGATGGTGATACTATGATCGGAGGGCGATATGCAACGTAAGGTGTGGTATTGCCAGCTGGCACGGGGTAGGCCACTACCTGGGAATCTCTGATGGCTCTGATGAAACGTGTCCACTCTGATGGAGCCATTCCGCCTGGATAGAAATTGTTTTTGCTGATGTCGATGATGTAGTGAATCATGGAATGTATATTTTCAAACAATGGGCAATATCGAACTGATTTTTCCATATAGTACACTTATTAGGTATACTTTGCCAATACAGAGTGAGAAGTAGTAATCTAATCTTATGCTCAGACAATTTGGAGAGTTTGATAATTGACACAAAGTGTAACAACTGTAGGCATTGTAGATCGAGTAACTAATATTCAATTTTCCACTCAAGATTAATCTATTCTCATTGTTATTTTATCTCATCTTAGGTTTCACTCTCCCACTTTCTGTTGACTTCAACATTTGCTCTTACTCCATACCACCACTGTTGCATCTCTACTGCTGCTGGTCTATGATTGTTCTACTACCATCTGTCATGTTAAATATATTTTCTCGCACTACTTTTTCAAATCGTACTACAAGATTTAACTATCCACCTTTATTTGTCTCCAAATCACCAACATGGAATATTGTATACTGTTCAACATAAGCAATAATTTGATTCTATTAAAATCTCTCCCAAATATGTGGATTTCTATGTTTCTAATTATCTTCAATTGCACACAATTCTTCTTGTGGCTGAATATCACTAAATTGACAACAGCTAGCAAAATAACAGAAAATATTTTCAGCAAAACTTGGCCGTATTACAAAGTGCAAAGATGAGCGAAGTCAGTGACTATGCCAACATACATTGAGAAGCAGACATGCATTTGCAAGTACAAGTTTCATAATGTTAAATATACTCACATTGCACATTCTCACTGACTCCAGTACTATTACCAAGCACATTCCAGATTTATCAAGATCCCTCAAAGAATGTGATTGACAACATGTCAATAGTGTCATCTATAAATAAGAGCATTCTGTGTTGTGTTCCTGTTGGTTGTCTACATGGGTTATGCGGGAATGTCAATATACTGTAAAGTCAAAATGAGAAGAATACCAAATATCTGTTGAACTATTAATAGGATATAATATATATACAGAAGAGCAATACCTTTACTACAACTTAAGGAGGGAATTATTCAATAGTATTAGCTTGCTGGTCATACTATCATAGCTTATCCACTTTTTGAAATGCATAGAAATATTTCTTCAAATTTCAATTCATTTCATCTTATGCTATACACTGGGACTTTGGTCAGATTTAAACAAAAGGCAAGTATTTGTTGGCATTGTGTGCTGTTTGGTAATCTTGATTGGTTGAAGTTTTACTTATATTACTTTGTGAGAGTCAGTATGGGATGAAATATGTTGTTCGGATCATTTGAATTGATTTCTATGTATCACATTCATCTGAATCTGAGTTAATAAAATATTTCCTTTATACTTACTTAAGAAGATGGCTGGTATTAGTAATTTGTAATATTGTCAGCATTTTTGAAATCAGTCTGAATGATATCCAATATACTAATAATACATGGACTAACTATAACATTAAATGTATATATACCATACAGTAAGATTTTACCCCTCACCATGATTTCAACATCTGATATAGTAGTGTATCTTATATAAACAAACTGTAAATCTGTCCAAGAGGCATATGCAAACCACCCAGACATTCCTGTTAACACTAGCAGTGTATTCACATACTGGCAGATATTCCAAACCTATCTGAAAGCTGAATACAATTCATTGAAATGTACCAAGGGCTCATTCAGATAGTTCAAAAAGGTTCTGATGTTGGAGAATAAGATACTGCTGAGTAGTATACAGGAACCTTAAAATACTACACAATCAAGTCTTTAAGTTAGTAAAATTGCAAAGCTGCTGGAACACTTACTTTAATTGTAAAGACCATTTCAGTATACAATCAACTCATTACCACATATTTCCAATACAGTTGAATAATGCTGTACTTGGGACATATAGTAATGGTTAGGTAAAGTTGAAAAGTTTGTTACAAAACAAAATTTATCTTGACAATTTGTACTATTGTAAGCACTTACTTGAAAAATTGCAAGCACTTTGTAGGTACTGATGCAATGCAATAAATTAATCAGATTAGCATAGCCGAGATACTACCCAGCCTCCCACTGCAATTCATCAACTATTCATCATTACACAATATGATTGGAGAATTATTGAATCTCTAATATCTGATTGTACTTACTATGCCATTTCATAACTACTGAAATCTATGTGGTTATTAACCAGTTATACATATGACATTCTGTCTGTGACCGGATTTTGACATACCAAATATTCTGGTCTGACTATTACTCTAAGGGAAACTATATTTATCTGATTAGTCTATATTACTACATGGAGGGATCTGTAAACTCAATCAGCCTATCTATGTGGATTTTTATAGTTGGGTATCATTATCATTATCATTTCTATGAGTCTGAGGATGCAATACACATAGTGGACCCCTTTTATCATATTTAGAGAAAGTAAAGATGACTTTCCAAAGTGGAAAGTAATCCTAAAATTCTTGGATTATATTTGAGATAGTCCAGCTAAAGGATAGCATACGAAAAGAGGGCAGTTGTCATTGGAAGGTATTATCTTGATCATGGTCTTCGCTTTGGATTTATAGAAGCCAGGCTCCATGGACTTAAAACATGATAATATTGTAGACTTGGGTGTATTCTGTCTTGTGGGTAAGTTCCAGGCACTCAACTGTAGTTGGACTATATAATGGTTAACTATAGTATAATAGTCTATTGTAAAGTTTAATTAACATGCTGGCTAAAAGTATAGTATATTTCTAACTAAACAACACCCAAGAAACTGATGACTATTTCTCCTTCATAATTCGAATCGATAATAGTTTTAAGGGGATGCGAACTCACAAGCAGCTAATATATATCTCCGAGATAGTAGCTCACTATTCCTACATATCCTGCAACTCACATTTGCTCTCACAGGGTACAGTTGCAGTAATATACGGTAGACCAAGACACCTGGGAACCTTAGAGGAGATATAATAGATGTACTTGCCAAGTACTTTATAATTGATAGGAACCAAATCGAAGATTAAGAACTTTGGGTGTGTTAATATTAAACTTGCCCTAAAGGGTAAGAGAAAGACAGCATTTCCTGCATATAGTGTTGACTGCAAAATCAGGTATTATGATTCAGCATTTGTTACATATATCGTCATCTCTGCTTGAATGATATGCCTATTCTATATTCAAAGTGTGAAGCCAGTCAGATGAATCAGTTGGTAAATTGGCTCCAAAATCTGCTCTCCTAATTGCCTCCAGAATATGGTCAAATTATCTCCTATCTCAAGATCTGCAGTATTCTCTCTAGGGTTTAATAGATTTTCTGAGCTTTTAAATATGACAGTTTTGCCACCAAGAATTAATTTCCACTACACAAGCAGATAGTTCTTCCAGGAGGATATTATACTCCTCTAAAGGGATATGGTAAATCTGTCCCCAGATTGCCAGTAACATGCTACCTATCATTGAGATTCTACATAGGTAATTCAATTTCTTCTTCTGACATGTACATCAAAATTTTCAGATAATTTTCAGAGATTAAGTCTTTTACACTGTATGTATCATCAACTACTGGAATCTTACTTTCTGCATGAGATATGGTCAATATTCAGCTGCTTTAGTATCAAGGTCCTAAAATAGCAGTTGCATTTAACTGTTTAATATCCAGTGAAAATGCTTTCCTTTTGAAGGTGTTAGTATGATGGATTTCTTATTCTATTTAAACTATTTTCTTCTCTTGAGCAGTATCTAACCATATGGCAGCTTCAGTTTATACTGTATTTATGCAAATCTGAAATTACGACTTTTTTTCTACAATCCCCATATCTACTCAGTAGATATGAACCTCAGTTGCAGCTCATATATTTCCTATTTTCTATGCCTGTACATTAATGGATTATATTGCAACTTTGTCAATAACTTGAATCAGTAGCTTTTGATATTTTCTGTTTTCAGCAAATAGCCCTTACATTATTGAATTATTGGAGTACATCATGAAATATTTTGAGACAAAGATGGCAATAATTTTGCTTGCCTACCAGTATGGAGAATGAAAATAGAGTCCCCACAGCTTATATTGAGTTATTATGTATGCATATTTCTTTGTAATATTTTTTTTCAGTCTGATAGCTGTCTCTAATTGCAGTACAATCCCCTGCTAGAGTGTAGATTGTCGCTCCAATCTCTTACCCCTGCCATGTGCCACAATGGGACATCTCAAAATATTCTATACAATATGGAAAATAATGAGAATATAGTGTATATGTAAACTGATTGAAGTACTGATCTGTGATATTTCTGACTTTCAGGTACTCAATGAGTATGACCACGAAGTTCTTATCCAATTTTAGTAGAAGCCGCTACAATTTGTTAGTTTACAATAATAGATACACATTATACAGAAGATATTTCCAAAATCTGTTACAGTTTGAGTGAATTTGAAATGTATGGAGTTCATTCATATTATTATTCACAAATCACTCCAAGCAACTCTTCAGATATCTGAAGATGTTTGGTTGTCACTGAATTGATTGACTGATAGGTGGATCTTTTGGAATGTCCAATGTTGGTCATCAGCCATAAGATACTAATGTCATTATAACATGTTCTAATTGATATTTTAAAGCAGCAGCCATTATTGAAAATCCTTTTCAATTGTAAAAGTATGTGCAATCCCATTCCAAATTTGGACCATTCATGTTAACATTGGTTATTGAAGATAGTAAAATTTCAATCACTGTGGGGAATGTATTATCAATATTGTTGGGATGTTTCAGAGTACATGAACTGAATGGAAGTGTAATATAGACATGATATTTGTGGGAATATTAAATATGTGTTCAAATTGTATTTTAGTAAAATGAAGTAGCCAGGATCACGCATCTCCCTAAAATGTGGTTATATTTGTTTTGTTTGACATGCCTACTCAGAGTACAATTATTCTGTCTACTGGGTATTGGTTATTTCTATCCCACCACCAATTTCTGGTGTCTATTGTCTGGTGTATTTGGTTACTCTTGCAGTTACCGAGATAATCTGGGTAATAAGGCAGATTCATATCAAAACCGGGATGTACTTGAAGAAACTGAATCCACTACAATTTGATATGGTAGTACAATCAAGAAGTCTTGTAACAGATATATATCAATCTCAATAAATATTACCAATTCTACCTTTATAAGTACCTGTAATGCTTATTCACTAATTCTTTTGCTTGCTTACATATCTGACCCTTAGTATATTCCAGTCCAGCAGAATCTTGGTGAAACTTGATTTGATTACATCCAATACACAAGTTAGACCTTTGTATCGAAAATCAATTGCTACATCAAAGTGAGAGTATTTGGATGGAACTGCACGGGATTCAGTAAGTGCTGTGAGATTGTTGCCTGAGGGGTATATTAAAAGCCTATTGGATATTCAGAATATTTTCAAACTACAATTGTTTGGGGTATTTCAACCCTGCAAGGTGCGTAATCAGATGTGGCAAAAGCCGATCATTCATTGCAATTGGATAATTCTCTTGATACTAAACATCTTGTGAGTTATCACCCAATCATTTACATTTAATTGGTAAACTATGCATCAACATTTCAGCAGAAATTGACCCTGTTAAATAGGTAGTTTGGGAATGAAGTATCATGTATTGCAATAATTTTCGATAATACTGCGTACAGTGATAATCTCCAATAAATAAAGCCCCACAGGGTGTTTTTTTATATGTTAACCGAATGGGCCAAGTGTAGTAATTTCGTAGCCATATCATACTCTACCAAGTATGGGAATTAGGTAGTAACTACTAAAGTCTCCTTCTTGTACCCACAATCTGTTTTCTTGTTATTACTTATTGCATATCTATACTATGCCAAATTTCATTTTTTTATTTGGAAAATAATGGCTGAGCCATTTTATCTCTATACTGCTATCTTAATCTCCTGCTGGGTTACATTCGATAACATGGAGTATATTATATATATCCACATTATTCAACCGTATTCGTGGAGAATATTTGTCATCTAGGCTCAGGTCAGAACCCTTAATGAAAGGTTAGCCTTATGTATTGTTCTGGTGAGTTACCTTGCAAGCTTATATGATACTTGCACACAACTGCTCACTAATTGACTTGGGGGTTGTTTCCTTTCCAAATTAATCCACTACCAATACGAAACTCAAGTCTCATATAACCAAGTTGAAATGTACCATCCATTTGTAGCAATTAATGTTAGTTCCCTCTTATAGAGCTTCTAAGAATTGGTATTGGAAAGTAATACACATACATTCTGTCTGTATTATGCCAAGGGGTACTTATCTTCCAATTTGAATAAGTTTGATACCTGTATTCCTAAAGACCAGAGCAAACAATTTCATATACGTTCAATCACCTATTGCAAGATTGTCAAGGTATGATATGGTATGATGATGTGTACATTCTAGTGTAACAATATGAGAATATAACCAAAGGGCAGGTAGTAACCAAGGTTTCTTTTTCTGAGCCAAGTTTCATAATTTAAAGGTAGGGTAAAACACCAGCTTTTGAAAACCTTCTTATATAAGGTTCTACCCTTCAACCAAAGGTCACCCTAACATTTATCTACTTCAGATCGATTCTCTGAGTTTTGATTATCTTATTCCGTAACAATTGGTTTGTACTTAATATCTGTATAAACAATATTGTATAATAGATCTATCTCAATGCCAGTAAATTCAGCCTTAAGTTCCACACACTTTTTCTTGCAGCGAAATACCCAGGCAACAATTACTATATTTGAACCATAATCTTTAAAGAATATCTTTAAATGAACTGCAAAGTGTGCTGTTCAATCTTCAACTAGACAATGTATTCAAATAACAACCCTATTGAGTTCCAATACTATGTGGGTTGAGTTAGTTCCCATTTCGGTAATTATTTGAAGTTCTTGCAAATATTTCAATCCAGCTCACATTCACATGCCTCGAAGTGCACAACTATGTTCAGAAACACCACAAGAATTCTCTGGTTATGAGCTATCATATCCAGAATATACACTCCTATCCAAATTATGATAGTGAATAGCAATTATCCCTGCCATCAATTCTCCCACTCTATGGACCCAAGACTGTATATCTCCAGGGCACTTTCTCAGCCCACACTACCGCTAGGTAATATTCTAGTCAATTGGGATGTATCTAAAGTATCACTCCAGCTGTACCTCCCTCTGGCCTGTATGAGAAATCTCTTATTCAGCTCCCTTGTAAAAGGTTCTAATCAGCATCTGACTAGTAGAAAGTAAATATTCCCAGTATTTTCAAATTCCATCCATTATCAGAACTTTCATAAAATAATGTCAATGCAGATAATAAAAGTGATAATTTTGTGGACATGAAGGATATAGTCAATGAAACAATGATAAGTCTTATATAAACTTAGTTTTTCTTGAACCAATTTACTACAAGAATTGGTCAGCTTAACTACACAACCTTCAACAACTAGAAGAATGAATTGATAACTGCATCTCAATGAAAAAACACAATCATAATACATGAAGGCAATATATATTGGAATCACTGTACGATGGAACCCATCTTTGGGAGACAGATGAGACATATCATTTTGCAACTTTAATAACTAGATTGTATGTTGAAATCTGGAAAGTTCATAATGAATGCATTGACAGAAACCCAACCTATATTTAGACCCATATATACAGATGATGTAAGTGGCAAGAAACACATCAATGCAGCAAATTAGTGGCTGGCAATTGATGGAGGAGAGTACCAGACAACAAGCAAGCAGTAATCTTCTATATTTGCCTAATAATACTTTCTCAATTATTATTTACTAGTAGCAAAATAGCAATGACCTTACAAACTGTGAACAACTCCATGTATTATACTCCAATAGAAGGTAAGAAGAGGAGCTTGTGAAATTTATGGGAAAATATAGCTGCTCATATAGGCCAATGTGTATTACAACAGTACACAATTACCACTCAGAGTGAGTGAAAATTCAGAAACAGTATATCAGGGTACATTTACCCTGGTCAAAAACAAACAAACCCCTACATATATCCAGATTTCTTGTAGCTATTGCTTGTTATATACTTTCAAGCTGAAATGGCATAACAATTGAAGACTATATTGGATAGAAATATCAATGGTAAGAGGAAATGATATCTTGGAGTATGGAATTGTTTACATCCAGCTAAAATCCATTGACACATGTCACACTGGGTCAAATGAGCAGCAAATGAATGCTGATGCACTGTAGAGAAGAGATCTGGTGGCAACAAAAGTGTTGATAAAAAGGATTGCATATAGAAGAATGGTAGTTACAGTATATAAACAGTTTGAAAGAATGGAAAATAATTATATTACTCATAAATTAATTGGTTACTAATAATTTGCCTGTGAACTATCTAACACTAGGGTACTAAGCAGAAGTGCCAGAGTATAAACCTATTCAATCATTTGATGAAAGAACAGCTAACTAACTATGTCAATAATTCATAGTGCTGTATACCAGATGATACAGGAGTTCAAGCAGAAGAGAACGATAAGTATGAAGTGTAAAGTTCCATTTACAGTACTCCACTAAATGGAACCAACTATATTGTTAAGTACAAATATCTAGATAAGCTAATAAAACTCTTTATTAGCTTTCTAATTCAGAAAATGAAAGATGACAAAGCATGTAGCTACCAGTATGCAACTCAAGATCAATGACATACATAGTTTCTGGCACAATTGATTTTGGCAAAATAGATTATTTGGAGGAGATAGATATGACTTGAATATGCCCACACCATTTATGGCTGATGCTGTCAAACCAGACCAGCCATTTTGATGAGTTACAATGCTGACAATGTGCAAATTGCAGACTGCGAGAGTGTTTCTGAAATGGTAGTTGCCCATTATCAGAAGGAATACTATTGACGAATGGGTGAATATTGCTAAGAACCAATATCCAATCATGATTAATGGAGAATGTGATTAGTATCTAGTGTTGGCCAATAGTATTGTACAATGTCTGCATTGAAGGATTCAGATAACTTTGCTTTAGTAGGGTGCAGTCTTGATTTCAGCCCTGGAATCAATGCTGGCGGTGACATTGCCAGCTATGAGTTCCACACTCCAGAGTGTTATTGATGAAATTACTTTCAAAATAGAGCTATTTTTGGTAAACCCATTGGCAAAGAACCAATTGACTATAGGCAGTGTTACTTGCATTCACACACACATACAGGTTATAGCAAGCTTCCTACAGGCCACTGCACAACGTCCAGTATATAATGAGCTAAAGTCAGTTGATAGACATCTGCACATGGAACTCTGGCACTATTTACATCTGGTGGTCAAGTAACTTCCACCAGCATTTGCTGCTGGTAGAGTTTGCTGAAACTGTATCCACTCATCAAGAGCAGTCTTGAACAGCTGCTGGAGACCCTCCCTGACTGCCTACTCAAGAGTCTACCTGAGAGCCTGCATTGGGAGCCTGCCTGGGAGCCTGCCTGGGAGCCTGGATGAAAGCTTGTTGGGAGCATGCATTGGAGAGCCACCCTTGGGAGAGCCACCCATGGGAGAGCCATACTTGGGAGAGTTGCACTTCAGATGGAGTAGTGTTTTCCAAGTGAAGCATTGGGCCGATGGAAAACTCTGAGTTTGTGGAAGTTTTGGCTCATAGAAGACTCTAAGTGTGTAAATGCTTTGATGCTAATGTTTATGTAGCCAACCTACTTGTCTAAGCACTTCTGGTACTATAATCATCTTCACCAATACCACCACCACCAACACCATCTCCATTGCCCTTGCCATTGCCCTCACCATTACAATGAACAAGGCCATTGCCATCACAATGCCCATTGCCATTGCCATCACAGTCCTTACAATCAACCCCAGAGCTATTGTGCACAGACACCCGAAATCGGTGAAATGTGGGCAGCACATTCTGCTGGATAATCCGTATTGGAGATCTACTCTCCGCAAGATCCAATTAACTACCTCTCATGCAGACCCTAAGGCTCCAATAATCCACACCATGACAATAAAGCATCATGAAATCTTGTTGGTGTACTGATGCCAAACATAACATTCATACAATGATATTATCCGACATCATAATTTTGGCCACCATACACTGTCTTACATCCTCACCTCACCTCTTGCCAGCAGCTGCATGCTGAACACCACCCACCATACACCTACAGCCTTAGGAATCATGGTAGCTGTTGCCAACAAGTACACTGATCTTCCAATCTAGCATGCAGGAGCATGTATTGGAGCATATAGTGAAGTGAGATTGGGAGTATCTTTCTTCTTGAGAGTGTTGTTAGGAGCTTAGAGCCAAGTAGGATGGGGTTGCACTTGAGAGTGCAATTGGAAGTGTACTTGAGAGTATACTCAGAAGTGTACTTGAGATCATGATTGGGAGTACACATTTGACTAACATGGAGGTGTACACTTTGGAGAGTACATGGCAGTTCCCCTGGGAGATTGATAGAAGGTGTAACTGAGAGAGCCTTGAAAGCTAGTTCAGGATCGTACTGTCAAGCAGGTATGCAGTGTACTATCATGTGCACTTGGAAGCTTCAATGATAGAATTTACAGGAGTGTACTTGGAAACCAACTCGAAGGTGTACTTGGGTCCTTCTGGACAGTAAACATTTCAGTGTACCATCTTGCAGGATAGGAGTTTGCCATTGAGTGCAGTTGGGAGTGTACTTGAGAGTGTACTTGGAGGAAAACTAGAGAGCATAGTTAGAGGTAAGCATGTGAGCATACTTAGAGGTGTAGTTGGAAGAGTACCTGACATTGTACTCAGGAGTCCCTGAGAGCTGACTGTGGAGTGCACAGTTCAGCAGGCTGGGTAGGTGTGCTTGAGTCCATTTAGAAGTGTGTTTGAAAGCAGTAGCAGGAGTATACTGGAAAGTAAACTCAGAGGTGTACTTAGGAGCACACTTGGAGGTATAGTTACTAGCATACATGGAGTATACTTGTGAGTGTATTAAGTACTCACTTCTGAATGTACAGTCAAGGAGACTGGGAATGTGCAATTGAGTGCAATCCAGATTATTCATGAGTGGGTATTTTGCAGTCTGCAATGAGATTCATTTGGCAGTTTTGATTCAAGTTTCTTGTATATATTGTGATGGATAATATCAAGAGCACATAATGGCACGATTCATAGTGAACTAGCCAATGTGTATGTCCACTGAACCGGATTGAGCCACATATCAAACATTCTGTGGATTACTGGAAGAAAAGCAGTATCTCAATAAGCTACCAGTCGTACATGGTAATTTTTCCTGGTGCATTTAAATCTTGAGAATCTAAAGCTTACAACTGGGAATGCGCATGCGAATACTGATCAGCTTGAAAACTGATGGAATATTTGTCTACTACCATAATACCCACTTATGAATATTCTGAGGAAAATCTTTAAGCTATTGGCACGTCTCCAAATTCTCAAGAATATTTTGCATTTTTGACAAGTCTTATTAGTATAATAGCAAAAATACTCATGGCTGGCTCTCTTATAAAGAGTCTACATTCCAATTCAAGCTTCAAGTCACTATTACACCAACATATGACTTTCTCCATACTTTCTCTCATTCGATTACATTTCAATTTTCTGATATTCCTGACACTGCTGAGGTTGATGAGTTATCGAAAATTAGAGTACAGAGGTGTTCAATTCAGTGGGCAGGAGTTTGATGGATACATTCTGAATAGGATCCAAATGATCTCATAATAATGTGGTGCACTTGATGGTGAAAATGAAAAGCCATGCACTATACAGAGGTAGTCCACATTGAAACTAGTGGTTGTTACTCTAGTGTTCAAATTGTAATAGTGATTGCGCACCTTGGGATTATTGAATTTTCTGAATCAGACTGCACTGCACTCTAGTTGCATGTTTAATGAAATACTTCAAATGGTATTTCAAATGTACAGAGTGTATACAGTTGTTACCTTATTCTTTAGTTGTGCAAAATACCAAGAGTTGCAGTGTGCTGACAGAAATGTGGTATTAAGGTTATTCTCTGTCGTGTTGGACTGATTTGCCAATTGTCCAATGGGTCAGATCAGAATAATTGCTAATACTGGTCAATGTACTAGAACTGTATTCTGAATGTGGCCCAGGACAGGTTGCCAGTAAGATGGTTATTAACATACTAACTGGAATTTAGAATACAATCCCCAGCAAATCTTCTTCATGCAACAATGTCAATACATATTCTCTTGCTGGACTGGTTCACTATTTACAGTGATGGCTAATGAACGATTTTGCACTTGAAATGAATATATTCTACATATATACAGAAATGAACAATAACAATCATAAAAAATTCCTATTGTAATTGCAAAAGTTGCAATATTTGTCTATGTTATTGACAGTACTGAAAGAGGGGGGTACTGGCCTCAACCAGATCATAAAAAGAAATTATATAATTGGTGGCATATTCTGGAAAATAACCAACCAACTAACAGTAGTTACATGAGTTCTATGGTAAATATAATTGTTTATCTCACATGTGGTATTACAATACTAGTCCCTGGCATAGTGATAACCAACCAAGTAATCTCCACCAATGGTCTGAGATTATCCAAATAACACACACACAAAGTATTCAAAGTCAACTGAATATTTCTACATCCATTATTTGAGGGATTCTGCTGGTTCGCATACAGACTACATTCAGGTAAATCTGCTGTGGTGAGAGTATACAGTTAGATTTTAACAATAATGACAATTGATATTGTAAAGATAATACTGTCAGTTGCAGTCTAGGTATACATCTGTTCATTAGCTGATACTTGAAGCATAATATCACTGATAATACTCTACATTGTTAGACACTATACTATAAATATTTATTGCTACTGCAATTTATACATATAATATCTACAGCTATCGTTTGTCAACTTTTGTTTGTATTTTAAACAAATATAAGGGATTAGAATGCAGATTTTATTTGTAGCACTAAGTATTTGGGTCAATAAAAATATTTACTGAAATAGTTCTGCAGTTAATTTGAAAGTTAACACCAACATTGAAATCTCATGATTAGAGTTCATCTTACCATTAAAAAATCCAAATCTCCTACAGTTATCTTTAAAGACGTATTTTCTTTATCTACATTTTCACATGCAAAGCTAACCAAAAATGACTTGCAGTGTATTGCATATCAATTTAACAGCTCTGGATAGCAAGGTTGATAACATATAAGGTGAACTGAATCAAGATAACAGAAATCTGTTGATTATATTATTAGTCAATTAAATGAAACAGATATTTATAATTTACATTTAGGCAAACCAGAAACAGAAATGATTAAGTACTTACCCTTTTCTTAGCAAATTATTTTCCTACAATATATCTACCAAATAGCCCGGTTCAGTTCAGTATCAGTGTGGTCAACAGTTCCAGATCTTTCAATCCATTGATATAGTCCAAACTATGTTATATGATGTTTGTTTACTATCTATAATTGGCATCTCAATTCATGATAAGGTATACATCATCTACCACCCGGTTGTGTTGTGGCTGCTGGATTTGACATGGCAAACGTATTCATAAGATGCATTTCACTGGATTCAATAGCTTGCTATTAATACTGTATAATTTTCATGTACTGCAGATCAGGTATTTACAACATTATACACTTACTGAAGCTTCGTTGCCTGTACTCTAACTAATATATTTTCTTTATAAGCAATCACATTGAATTTTATATTTTTACAGTATATTGTGCATAATTTCACAATATATTAGAAATGCAGCCAGTATATCACATGTTGATATACACTTGGGCCTCCCCTGATAGACATTATATAAGCATTATAGCACATTTCTGGTGAACAGAAATTGCATGTCACCTACACAGTTGCAGTACTACAGAGATATATAAGCAAACACTCTAGCATTTATTAAAAATATCAAATTGGTCACAATATATAAATTTATAGCCCAAATCTCCAGTTTAATTATTAGCCAGTCTAGTTAGTTTTTGAAAAGTTGCATACATAGCCTTTTAGAGTGGGCTGTAATCAGGAGTTGCCAATACCTACTGAGTTACATCAGCAGAATTTCGAGCTTTTTGAATTTCACTGTCTTTCAATCTTTCCTCCCAATTAAAATTATACTACTAAAGCACCGGAATGGAAAAGGTCCAAACATAACATATACTTGATATCCTGTTGGATTAGAAAATGGATATACAGCTGAACCACATAGTATTCCACTTATAAGAAGTATATTTTGTCAGATTCTCCCAAGGTATAATAATATGTAAAACTTAAGTTCACTCTACACCTACTAGATATATAATGTTAGGCTAGGTAATAACATATAGTCTGAGATAGAAAATATCATAAGGGCTTGCAGTAAAACAAATTCAAATTGTCTACAAAAGTCCTCTAAGTCATAAACTATCTGTATACTACAAGGTGGCAATATCAATATTTCACTGGATCCTATATAAAGTTAAAGATTTAGAACACTTCAATTTTGCTTAATACAGGTACTGTAGGATAATTCATTATTGGGAGGGTGAAAATATTACTAGTAAAGTGAAACTGAATTTACATTCTGATAATAATGAGCTTGCATATTGGTGGTAGCTGAATTTGAGTTAGTTTTTATCACTTTGGTTGACAAATATGACATGAACTACAAATCAATTCCATTTATTTCTTCCTCCCCCACCCTCTACCTCTGGATCTTTTTCATATGTTTTAGTCTAATGTAATGTGGGTGGCTCATCTCTCTTCAACTATACTGCTGAACCAAAAATATGCTGTATTCTTCTGTCATTTGTCATACAATGTTTTGAAGTGCAATCCAATACTAACGCAAATGACTTGGACAATGCAAATTATAATATCTCTGGATAAATGTCTGCATCAGAGGTAAAATGTAGTTACAAACAATAATTTCTGTACTATCTCATTAACTGCCAATATATATACCTCCCAGTATTCCTACAGAGTGTCAGAACATGATCTGTACTGTATGATGGGAAGATGTGACCTGAGGCCATATAGGTGCCAGTGAATATAGGTTGCCACTTCTGCACCTAGATCTGTACAAAAATCAATACTATTGAACTTCCTAAAAGATTGCTCCAGTCTCTGTTTGCAACCATATACTACAATTCCCATACATCAGCACTCTTGAGCATAAGGGCCTGTAGTCTGTGGTTGGCCTTTGAGACATCGTATACATGTTGCTTACAAGATTATAAGTATTGCCTCTACTTGACATGGCACATATCATATCACTAGAAACGACTCTGACATACATTGAAGAACAAGTCAACTTCATCAATTCAATTGAGACATGTGACAGTACTGCCAGCTACATAGATTTCCCAATATTGAAGTCGGCATGATTGCCAGACTCCTACATGCATCATTCAAATCTTGGCCAAACCATGGTATCAAAATCGATCAGAACAGGCAAATAAAAGTCAACCAGGGTGAACAGTTGCCAGAATGTAAAATGCTCTGAAAGTCAAAACAGAGAGCAAGTCGAAATACACAGAAATTCAAAAGGGATCACCGGTCAATCACCACCAAGTCAATTAAAAGAGAGAGCGAAGTGAGTGGATAAATAACTCAAAGGCAATGGCCAAAATGAGATGAAACCAAGCCAGATAATGACACAAACAAAGTGAAGAGTGATGAAGCAAGTCGACCATGACCAGCCAAAGAACAAGTGAAGTTAAAGACCTCCAAAGTCCATGGATGTGAGCTGCTGAAAGAGAACTCAGGCAATACTGGGATATACCAAATCGGAGAAAGAACAGTCTACCAACGCAGGTGTCTACAATGCCATCAGTGCCATCAGCAACTAATTTTCATCTAAGATATCAGTGGAGCAAATAACTTCAAAACAGGCAAGATAACCATTTCAATACAACACAGCCCTACCAACAAATTGAAAGCTAATTCAGAGGCAGTATACCAAGACTTGTGCCAAGAAGTCAACAGTGTAGTCAATCTGTCCAGATCTACTGGCAAGCCAAATGCCCACCGGGAGGCAGTCAACTGTGACACACACTGAGAAGTTGACCAAGTAGTCGACTGAGAAGTTAACTGGCAAGTCTACAAACTCAACAACGATTTCATTGAAACCAACTTTTGAGAGCCCATGTATGAAGACAATTGCATAGTCACAAAAGCAGACTTCAAAAGATGATTGAAGAGTACTGATGACAACATGCTGCAAGATATACTACAAAGAGTTTACAGAATTGCTGCATGGAACTCAGGCAGTGCGATTGCACTGGATGTCAGTGAGCATAACCATTCAGAGATGATCAGATATAAGATGCCAACGAATGATACCTAACTACACTCAATGCAACTATCATATACAATGAAAAATTGCTGATGGCTCCAAATGACCCTGAGAACAGAACATCTCACCAATACCAAGTCACATGAGGAGCTCTGTGACCTGCATGATTCCGATGACGACCAACACCAAGATCACATTTCATCAAATAGTATTTGTTGAACGATTGGTTTCGAAGTGGTGATTTGCAGGAATCGATCACTTTTCCATCTTTCCTCATATCACTTGCCTCACCTTCTAATGTTGAATCTCAGCCTGGGTCAAATTGCATTGGCATGGGTTTTCACTGCTCACCACTACAGGTGGATTTTCCCAGCACACCAGATTGGTCAAAACTTACCATGGAGCTGTAATGATCACTTGTGCAACTTATGCATTGGTTCAACTGTGAATGTAGAATAAATGTTCTATTGTTTGTTTTACTCTCCATCTATTCACTGATACTGGATTTGGTAGCCCAAGCACTCAGCACCCAAAGAGGGGGATAATGTAACAGTAATATATAACCCAAGGCTGGATAAGTGCCTGTGTATATAGGTCGCCACTATGGAACTTAGATCTGTGCCAAAAACCATACTATTCAACTTACCTAGAGATCACACTAGTCCACCTTTGCAACCATATACTCTCTATTCCCATACAATTGCATACTTGGGTGTATGTGCATTCACATACTTCTTGAATATAGCTGTTGATAAATCAAATGGATATACCATAAATATAATGATTTTCAGCTTTACAATTCAGTACTAATGAGAAGATCTTCACATTCTTATATTATACTTCTTGTGGAGATTCATCCACTATATCCTATTGTTCTGGTAATGTAGTCAATACTAAATAATCATCTATTACAGCTGCAGCTTCATTGGAGCTATCTGTTGATGCTGCAGAGAACATCTGCAGATTTACTCTGTATGAAATCAAATGTATATTATTGTGCCAACTCAGATACATAGGCTATATTAATTACCCTATTTTGGTACATTTTGTCATATATTGTCAATTATCAGCAGCCAGCTGTTGGTGATTCTGTCGACTATAGAGTAAAGCAATTACTTTCATAACAGGTTGAACAAGTCAACATATGATCTTCTTAACTGCATTTTACTGATTCATCTAATCCCATTTGTGATGCAGAGTTTAGATATCTATATTTTGCTTTGCACATTTGGAAGAACCTGAGTAAAGCTAGAGTTTATCAGTTATAAATCCCACTCAGATTATATCCGCTGTGTGCCATTTGTATTTCCTGAATTACTAACCAACTAGTCTAGATATACATTTACTTATATAAACTTTATATATAAACAACTTTCCCAGATATATTTCTACCAACTTCTAAAATTACAACTCCATCTATCTAGATAGTCTAATATATACAAATGTTTCCAGTTTGTTTAATTACTCTGACAAATCTTATTCTATCAATACATCTCTACTTGACTTCTCTAGTAACTGTCAAACTCTTCAGTTCTAAATGGTATCTACAGCTAGCCACATTGAAAATCACAACTTATTGACAAATCAAGTAGCATTTATTGACAGAGCAAAGACATCAGGAGAGTGAACCATTAATGTTGATTAATGGTTTTGATTTTGTGACAGGTTTGAAAGAATTAAGTATACAATATCTAATACTTGCAATGTCTGTGAATCGAATAGCTAAAAGAACACACTAATCCAGATATCGAAATTGCTATATATGACGACATAAATAAGGCCGCCATGCGAATGGTAATGGTTCAATACAATGTGAACATGGTGCAAGAAATCTCCCTACATATTGAGATATAATGAACCAAGATCTGAAGAATGACAAATAGACCACAATCAAAGAAATAGAGCAATCCTAATACCACTATTATTCATTATCTCCCAACTTCTTCACAATGAACTGGTGCAATGGTACTACTAGCACTTACTGACCAAAGTATACTATAAACATTTTGCAAAAGCCAGTACAAATGCCACCTGTGAAGCTTCAACCACATATGACTTGTGCTTCGACTACTTATGACTTGTAGTTACCACAATGTTTCTCAATACCAGAGAGCTACATTTACAGTTACTAGGAAGATTATTGAAACCATTGTATTAACAAAGAATTTATATTACATCCTGTTATATAGAAGAACATCCTGTACCAGGTAGCTTAGCAACTTGGAATTAATACTTCCAATAATCTGTATACTGCATCAAATACTCCACTTGAAATTCCCTCTGTACATTGGATACTAGATTGTCCATTACTTAATATTGATCCCTAGATAAGAGAAGCTGAAAGGTTCCATCCAAACTACATTATGGTCTTTACATGATGCCATCTCCCCAATACCACAAAATATATAGATCAAGTTCAAGCATTCTACAATGTAAGGCAAGTTGGCTGATAGAACATAGTACACCGTCGTTGGTAGTTACAGATTAGATCTGGGTTCCAAGACTGGACTGCATATCCAGGTTAAGAAGCTCTTATGTGAATATGCATATTTCCCATAATCAATTATACAGAGAAACTTATATTTTATGTAAATTTAAGTATTTAGTTTAATTTCCGACCAGTTTGCTATACACCAAAATGTTGTAATGAACCAGTCGAGATGATTGATTGATTGAGTCTACGTCTAAAATGACATGTAACCCATTCGGTAGCTGCGAGCTCTAACACAAGTCACATCATGACATATTCCGCAAAGACTCAGTTCAATACACCTCCAGGGAGTTGTCACATCTGTTACACACTAAGCCATAGGGCAACTGACTGAAAACACACAGATGACAGAACATTGAAGGCAAACCATACTGTGTCCTAAGGTCCTCCCAATCAACCATTCCCCTGCTCTTGCCAGTGGGGGCATCAGTCATGGGCCTATTCCTAAACTTGATAGTCAATTTTGCTGTCAGCTTCAACTGTGTTGATTTCTATCCAACATATCCTCCAAAGGTGACAGACAGTCCTGTTATATCGTGATAGGTATCACAGTGGAGAATATAGGCACACCATATTGAAGTTACTACTCCAACCAACAAGAGTGAGGATAAATACCTGACTCATTCTCTCAACTCACATGTTCAGCTGTTCTGTCTCAGTTGCATATGGATGCAGTTCTCTGTGGCGATGATGGTGTATGCTCGACTAACAAAGTGGTAGTATTGGTCATTATTTCTCTTTTATGTGCAACAGCTCATAGGCAGTTATATGGTGGCAGATACATCTGTACATATGTGAAGGTGTGGCTGTGTATATTGGAATTGGAGAGACTTTTCTGTGGCAATGTAAACTACTGCTCGACCAACAATGTGGAAGTGTTGATTGGTGTCCCCCTTTTGACTGCATGGGCTTATAGTCAAGTGTAGAGTGGCAGATACTCATGTAGTTGAGTATGTGTCAGTGTCAGTTTCAGTGTCCAAATGGGAGTCACTCCTCCATAGCTGCATGTTGAATTGGAGACTCATTTCCAACTTCACAGTACCTCTTGGCTGGCAATTTGACACTCCATCACATATATCGTGGAAACGAATCCAGGCACTCCCGGGAAGAGGAAAGTAGTGGTGGCAATTAATAATTTTAGGTTGATTGAACACACTGAACAGCGTCAAGTAACTCCTCCTTATTGTCACAGTAGAGCAGTCTACAAGCTTCATTAGTTTGTAGCCACATAGGCCACCACCACCGGTCCCTCCTGTCTGAATTTGCTTATCACACACCCAGCCCCCTGCTGTGAACCAACAGCTGGACCCCCTGCACATATTGATCTGCTGACATTTCCGAACTATCTCTGGTCCATTACCTGCCTGCTTCTCATTGGCTGGCCAAATACCATTCTTTATATCAATCTCTTATCTTGGCTGGTCACCTGTTGACCTGTTCATGACACCAGTTCAACCACATCCAGACGTTGACCCAAACTACTGCCAAACGTGTCCCTGTACTGTTCCAAAATGAGTCCAAGGGATGTATCATCGGGTGGCTGGAACAGTGTGTATCGATAGAACCCGCTACTGCAGCGACTGCAGCCATCGCAGCCCTCGCATCTGTCACAGCCTTCACTTCCATCACAGCCATCCCGGCCATCCCATCCCTCAAGGCAGTTAAGTGTAAGATTTCATTCCGAGAACACATCATTTAGACCTTTGCATCATCCTCTTGAGATGGTATGATGTCCACTTCCCCATCCCTATCCACAATGCATTCCGAAAGCATTCAGGCAGGTGCAACCTCAATCATATGTATGTTCAAAATATAACTGAAATTTCATTTGGATGGTTGTTGAAAATGGTCTCCTGATGGTAGTCTTGCCTTGGCTCTTAACCTGTTGTTATATACCAGTTGCAACAATTGATCTGATAGAGTCTAAGTTTACAATGACAGCAAGCCGGTATAGAAGCTGCCAACCCAAACCCAAACCATGTGATGATATACTCTACCAAGACTTGGTCTAGCAGAAATAACCTTAAATACCTTTTAACAATATTTCACTACATCCAACTGATGCCTCCTCAGACTGTATTGTAATTTGCTACAGTAACTGATAGTATACTGTTCCAATATCTCTGAGGTATATTGATTACTGTGATGTTTCTGCAAGATGAATATAGAGGAAGATATTTCCCATCCTATTGCTGGTGATAAATTTCATAGCTGAGGCCCCTTCATCATCACCTTACAGTATAGGCTACTTGATTCTTCATCTACCAGTGTGGGTTGTTCTTTCCTGTATATCTTGTTAGTATCTGTCACTTAGCACCCACTGTGTCACTTATTTTTCACTGTATTCTTCTCTGTGTTTGATATTACCATTATTGGTAGCAGATAGCTTCAATCAGAATATATGCTATTAGATATCCCACATAAGGCGTTGCACCATTGGAGGTGAATTTGTGGACAATGACAGGTAGGTATTGTCAAAAAATGCAACAGTAACCTTCAGAAACTGTGTATAAGTGTGAACTTATACATTGCAGTATTAATTGACAATAATAAATCAGCAATGTGTATCTCAGTCACAGGAAGCCTTCAGGAATTTCTCAGAAGAGGCTGAGTTTAAGCTTACAAGTATCAAACTCTGGAGACATCAGACCCTGCAAGGGCATTCTGCTCAGCTTCAAACACACTTCGATATCTAATGTCCAGTATGGTGGAACCTTGGCAGTGGTTGTTATGCGATTAGGAGCATGTCAGAGTACCAGAGAGAACTCTGTGAGTACCTAGGTCTGTTGCCAAAGCAATGTAGAAATTCCAAACGATTGTCTGAAATGCAAGAAATCTGATGGATATTCATTCCATTGACTGATGGCATTATCATGATCTCTCCAGATGTGCACAAACAGTGGATCACCCTCCATGGTATAAATGATACCTGAATTATTGTTCATTGTGAATTTCTAAACCATACTATACTAGCAGTCATCATTTCGGTATACCATTTTTGGTATCACAACTTTAAGCTACCAACAAAAAATGGTGAGTGATGTAGAAATAATTGCATGCTCAGCAGCCTAATAACCTGACTAAGTGCTCAAATGACGCCAGTTAAACATTATCACAATGTCAGCCAGTGTTTCTCCTGTACCATAGTGTCTGACAGAAGCAGGAAAACCCAATTTGTGAAATGTTCAATCAAGCATGATGTATTGCTCAGATTTGCTAGTCATTTGTACCTGGCAAGTGGGTGAAATTTAATTACAATGTCATTTGGCTTGATTTGTGATATCTAACAAAGGAGTAATGCGATGTTAGCTAGCTCTGTATCAAAATGGAGTTTCACAACCAATATGATACATTTGGGAGACAAAGCAAATGACTATCAGCAAAACAGAAGTATAAGATACCGTGTGCTATGCATACAGAAAGATCTACAGATGGTGATGGAGGAGCACAAGATGAATTAGAAGAGCAGAGATCGAAATGATGGAGAGCCATTCTAGGCGAATGACCACAGGCAGAGATGGAAAAGCATCAATGTCTGCAGATTGGTGCCAAAAAGATTCAGGGGGTGTACTGCACCAAATCAAATAGACGAGCACAAAACAAAGCACTAGAGTGCGGATGGCAATTGAGCAGTGCCTGTCCCTCCAGAAAAATACTGATGGGGGGGTGGTTCAGAGTACAGAATGGGATACAGGAGTTTGAAACAAGGCCAGGGAGTGTGAACAGAAATTTGGAGCAACAATCTATACAGAGGAGCACTGACTGGGGGGTACAATGTGGCCCACCAATGTGTAATTGATGAGTGCAGTGGCATCTTCCATAAAATGCATCACTAGGGAAGAGCAAAATTTACCTCAATATTCAGTTTGGAAAATCTCAACTGTATCCTTCTTTCCTGTGGAACATTCACATAGTGCACAGTTAATAGCTGTGGACTGCTGTGCTAATGTCTGGGGAGCAAGAGGTTGAAAGAACTGAGATGTTGTAGGTTAGTGCCACAAGTGATTAGAAGTGCAGAAAAATTGATGGTATATTAAATCCAGCAGCTTCATTCAGATAAAGAATGACTGCTCATCTTCCACAAAATTTGATGGATAAACATCATCACACAGGAGATCGTTAACATTGATCCAAAGCACATGTGTAGAACCTCAGTCCCATCAACAACCATGGCCAACCATGAGACATGCTCCATCTCACTATGGACCTAGAATAGTACTAATCTTCAGCATGAACTTGGAATATGTTGGGTAGTAGTTAATATGGTTAGTTCAACAGAGAATCAATACACAGCATACAACACCTGCAGCATCTTGTGTTTGTCGATCTATATTAAGACGTGTATCACCAGGCAGTTGACACCCAGATGGTGAATATATAAGCATCTGCTAATGTACACTGATGATCCAAACCGTCATTCCGTTGTTTCCAAATATCATGGAACAACGAGTACTGTACATCTGATATTGTTGGCCAAGGAGTCATTGAGAAGATGGTTGCCTACATGAATCGTTTTGTTACCGCTGTAGTAGCTTCTGGAGAGGTGCAACATCATGATCATTACTCGCGATAGATTGTAGCATATTGAGATCACCATTTGCCATGGGTAGCAGGAGTTCCCAAGTCGGTGTATAATCATACCCAAGTAATATGTTCACTACTAACATTAGGTATTTAAGCAATGACAGTGCTATCACCCTGGCTGGATTATAAGAATTTGGATGCAGAAGGTAGGTAATGATTTTATCTACTTGGCTCTGTTTCATTTGAAGTGAAACACATGGAGTGCTCAATATTGCATCTCAGCATATCTGGTTTGGGAGCAGAACGCAGTATTTGCCATCTGTTTTGACTGTTTCGATAGCAGAAGAGAATGTGCACCCTCCAGCAGTCTAGTTTTTCGCATCACATATCTGCAGAGCGGTGTCTTCATCACCATCCTTAATTACTACACAATCATGTATATTGGTTATCTGCATCCCTATGGTTATAGGCACAATTGGAAGTCAAATATTCGATGGACAATGATTATTAGCTGTCTGCTTGAATGCAAGTGGTCATTCAATTTGTGCTTATTGAGTTTTCTGTGAATAGTGATTTCTCACCATGCTTGTTATATCATTCATGTTGATAAAGTAAAGATAGAACTTGGATAATATAGAGAGGCAAGTATATAAGGGTAAATATAGCCTATAGGGTAAAAGGGCAACAAGGAAATAGAGCTACAAAGTGGCTTTGAGTTGTGGAGGATGAAACTTGAATTTAGTCTTAAATAGAATCAGAAGAGGATTCCAAAATCTGTTGATGATGGCTGTCCAATGTTGTGAATTGGGAAATGTCAGATGCACTATACTAGAAAGATGTCTAATGCCACATGCAGAATGTTAGCACACCATTCAACATTGCTGATAATACAAGCATTGGAGAATGGTTCAAGGCAATATACCTTGAATTGAACCAGATGCACCTGATCCAGATACATCTGAAGTACCCAGGACATAAACATTGTTTTAACATTAGCTAACTCTTGGGGCTGGTGAAATAGAGTACAGAGAACCTGAATGAGAATAAGTGGCCATTACATATAATACCTCGATAGATAGTAATAATGCATGTATTTGAATCCTTCATGGTGACCATATTGAATAGGCTGGTTGCAGTATTTAGTGTCAGCAACATTCCACACATTTCGAACTATGGGAGTTGCGATAGATGAACAACACGTGATCAATCCAAGCTTGTTATGGAACCCTGAGAAATTGAAATCTCTCAGTATACTACATTCATCAGAAGGACATACTACATTGAACGCATTAAGTTGATTAATAACTCTGTGGTGATATTAGCAGTCAATAAGATCATATTCTGCACATTACTTCACTTTACTGCACTATCTGGCTGTTGTCAGTGAAATACCATCACTGAACTATTGCAGTTAATCAAGGAAGAATAGCACTCAGGTGTACAAATCAGGGGTACAATGCAGAGAATAAGCAGTAAGGTACGATGATGTTTCAGTGGAAATGAATTCAATTCAAGCTCAAGTCAGTGCCATTATTATTCAGAAATGGATGACAAATATGCACTCCAATTATGATGTTGCATCTAATATTGAGTATATCACACATTGTTGCATCTCAAATTCCTTATTATCCTCAGTCCTACCTAGTTGATGTCAAATAAATAGTAGGGTAAGAAACGATATGTGATAATATCAATTCATTGTGAGCTTTCATCTTGCAGTGGGCAGTGGAATAATTCAATACCATTTGGGGGAACTGAGATATATGGAGACTTAAATTGATATGCAGAATTCAATACAATGGCTGGGATTGCAGACTTGTCTTTCAGTGACAGCGATTTACACTCTTTAGAGCTGTCTTTTCTTAAATTGAACATTTATGACAACTTGATCTTTCTCCAATCTTGGGATGTAGATATAGACTGAAACCTAATAAGTCAAGTTAAGATTCAGTACAAATATCACCTATTCTAGGTATCTGGTTGGCATGAGCGATGGTCACCAACTGAGTTACAGAGCAGAGATTTCGATTCATATTCTATCTATTTAAGTTTTTTCAAGGACATTGGCTCACACCATCTATTTTAAGATACTGTTATTGGTGCCCCAAAGATGGAATCAAGTTGCAGTCCAACTCAGTCTGCATTCAAAGCATTGTAAAGATATAACTTTTTGAGTACGTGTCGTTTATTGGTTGGACTGGTGTTGCCAGTTCACTGCAATGATGCCGAGCAGATACTGTCTTTTGAAATTCTCTCTCTCTACTTCCAGCTCTGTTGATGAAGCACAAACAAGTGAAGTTACTTTGGAATTCCGGAGCATAGGCCCTATCATTCTACACAGTAATTATCAAGTCAAGTGATATTACTGATTGTCATGTGTTATGCATTTAAGCTTTATTGTGAGGGGGCTACCTTCCTCCAATGGATGGTAGATAAGGAGCTGGACATTCAAGGCATCTTGGTGGCAGCCTTCGCAGACAGATCTATGATTGAGTCACATGATAGCAGATGCTAATCTGAATGAGCGCCCTCTGTCCGAATGTGTATTATTCAATTGATGGCAGTGTGGTATATGCTGCCTCCACTGGTTCAAAACCATTCAAAGTGAAAGTAAACAAGCTGGGAACAATGCAAATGAACATGTCATAGTGCACTATCAACTGAATACACATATGTCAGTGGCCGATTTGCTGCTCTGCCGCATATCTGGGCTCCAATGCTACATCCAGAAAGACTTGTAGTTTGCCAAACTTGGCTTGGAACAAATCAATGAAAATCATTCATAACTAGCCTGCTGATCTGGGTTGTACCTGAGTTTCAATCATTGGCCGGGAATTACCCAGCAACAAATTCTTGTGTTTAGTTGTGACTACCTATGTTATATCCCAAATTTTGACTTGCTGGATTGTCAATCTGAGGTGTGCCCATTCCTCAATCATATACCAGAAGATATTGTAATTCAAAAGCTTTATATTTGCCATCAGTTTACAAGCAGTATCTCATATCCCCACACAGGGACTAAATATCACCTAGGCAATCTTTATTTCAGATTGTGATTAGAGAATATACAGTGATTGAACTGGCACAATGAGAGTCAAGACAAATGGTCAATTCGCTGGTCCTCCTGAAAGTAATTGATTCTACCAAGTGGATGGTATTACATATTGAATTACATACCCAGCCTCAGAATCGGAGTGCACCCCACATTTGCCATTGATGAATTCTTCAAACCCTGTGGCATAACCAAATATCATACTGCCACAGTGACTAATTCTCATATGAGGAGAAGAGCCTGGAACTCCAAATTATACCCCCCAGCTCAGCACATTTACAATATTTTAACAATTTCCAATATATAACCCAGCAGAAGTTGAATACATTAATCAATGCCTGAAAAAAATCATTCTGTCAACTATCCACCATTAAACTGCAATGGCTATAATATCCATCGTATCATTGTCAAATTCCTTGTTTATATCGGTTTCCCAAATCAGTGCTCATCATTTGACATCAGCTGAAATTCCTTTCAAACTCTCAAAAATGCCAAAGCATTCCCACTCTGAGCAACACTAGGTTCAAACCCCACAATTCCTCCATTAACACTTGATTGACTTCAAAATGACAGAGAAACACTAAATTTGTGCTCTGTGGTACCTTACAAATGATACCTGATGACTATTTGTATCAGTTGATAAGATTCTGTTGGTTGAATGTTTGCAGTAGCATACCTTGGTTATACAGTCCAGATGATCTGAAATAATTGGTTGTGGTCTCAAACTGACTGCAACATATCGCCATTGTGTGGCAGCAACAATGTATTGTCCTCGAAAGATGTTAAGAGTGGGGTAAATTATTGATGTTGAGGATTCAGTTGACTTATTAGGCAGTGCATGACTCATATTTTTGACAATGCAGAGTGTTGGTGGAGATCACTTGGTTGGTTATTATAACCATTAGAACCATTGTTCAATAGCCATGAGTGTGCAGCTGTGTTGTACTCCAGCCAGCCAACCCAATTAAATATGTGATGCTACTAGATCTATACCCAGAGCATCTGTCTTATGACCCCTATGGTTTACTGCTATAAGAATATGGCCTGTCTAGCCCACCTGGGGTGTAGTTATGAATACAGATGGATTTGGTGAATTGTCTAATTTGTGATGTATTTCTATCCCATCATCGTTGGCCAGTTCCACATACGTGTGGACAATACACTAATTCTCCTCAAAACACTTCATTTTGCCACCACTACAGACCATGAACCTGTCCAGCACGTGGACAACAGAGTATCACCTGGTGTGATGGAGGTGAATGAATATGAGCATCATGACATCTCTCGGGATCAAGTAGAACTGGCTCATTGGATGCTATCCCCTCGATTGTAACAGTTCCCGGCCCATACGGGCAGCTTGGGCATCCTCCTTGCCATGTGTCCAAAAATGGTCATCTGAGGCAGTCCATTTTTTCAAGTCTTCTTTAGTAGCAAATAAACCCTTCTGTCAAAGTGAATTGCAAATTATGTGTGATGTGACTTTGTAAGTCTTACTGCCCCACCAAAATTAGGTCTCTGAACTGGCAATCCATTCAATGTCTATACACCACTACTCTCGTTTCACCATTACGGGTTATTGAATTACACAAAACGATGTCTTTCATTGTTGAGGCACCATTCTCACTTGCATTTTGAACATGCTTAGCAAAGTTTGGGTGGAGATTTGATATTTCTGGCTGGGCTTTCCTGCTGGCAACACCACTATCTCGGCTAGTTACCTTTCTTAAAGTGTAAAGAAAGTTGCCCGTGATTCCAGCTCTGGCTGAGGGGTAAAGATATGCCCTCTTTGATGTTTGACAAAGTCTGTTTTAGTCTTGTTCACTGTGAGAGCAGTGCAATGCATGTTGGTATCCCCCCTCTGAGCCTCAACTCTCAGGCACATTGCAGATGGAATACCTTGTGTTCAGAGATTTTGGGACTTCAGAGCATGTCCTTAGCACTAAGCTTGAAGGATATTTTAGAGTGTTATGGGCTAAGTTGTCCATCTGGGCTGCACAGTAACGTTTTCGAGTTTTTGGGGAGCTGATCTTAAGACAACCCTCCCAACAAAAACTGCACTTTGTATCGGCACCCTATTCCTGTACAATCCTTAACATTTGCTATACTGCTCTCCAGCCATAAGAAAGTAAGTGTACAATGCATCCAGGCCATCGCCTCAGAGTTGTGGTAGTATCACTCAATAATTGCAGGTGGGGAGTCAGTTGCCATGCCAAAATGGACTAGGAATGCCAAAATACAATCCAGGTGATAACTTAATCAGGTCTCGGATGCTCCGCTCGTTGATGGACCAGGTCAGGCCCCACCGACTCCCAGGGCAATTGGGAAACCAGTGAATACTTCCAATTATCAAGATGCCATTCAACATACCATTGCCCTTAAAGACTTATGATCCTCCATATCTCCAAAAACTAATGAACTATATGTTAGACACCCTCTATATACCCACCATGCTCCGGATATTCCTTCCAAAGTGATTATCATTACTGTGATCCACAGTGTTGCCTGCTAACATTCGGACAACTCCTGATTAATTCTGTGTGAATTCTCATCCGTAATCTAATCTACTTGATTCCAATTCACCAGATTTGTTTCTAAGCAGATATTAATCATCCAAAGCTAGCCTATTTGTATTATCCCGTACACCATATTGTGTTAACCCTCATTGTCATCAGTCTTGATAGCAGAGGTAAAGCTCTTCAACATGGAATAAAGTTACGTGGCAGAGTACATTTCCATCTTAGTAGCATTCTTTGGATTTCAACAACCAGCAGATAACAGGCATATTGTCTGATAATACCACTCAAGGAGTAAATACAATTCCTATGTAGCTATAACTTTTATTATCAATCCAATCTTAGTATTTTTCACAATTTACCTACCAATATTGAATACTTGTCTACTACCAATGACACTATTCAGATATCCCAAAACTCAAAGAACAATTTCAGGGTTGGACATTGGTTGTTCATTTTGGTCTTGTGAATTATATATCATTTCAATCTAAGTTGATATTCCATCGGTTTGTTCACTTATCAATACTGCACATCAGATCCACATGGCTGATACTAACATTTTCCAAGCTCAACATGTTAACCAGTTTGAAATCAGAGCCTTATGTTTACTTATTGACCTCAATCTGCAATAGCCGTGCCACTCTGAGCATTCAGACCTTCAGGATTGCTTCCTGGGCAGCAGTCAATACCAAATGCACCTGATGAGGAGTACACTGGCTCACTAAACATTGGCAGGGAATTGTACCCTGTGTCTGAAAGGGATATAAATGACAGTCTTTACAAATAATTCCTGCATTGTCATTCCAATCCACATTCACTTATTCATCAAGGGTATTACCTAACAACATTCAAAGTGCCAACCTTATTACAACCTTCACAGTCTGCAATCTGCATATCCTACCAACTACCACTGAGACAGACATCTGCTTAACAATCATGATGACAGCATCAGCAACAACCCCAGTTTCTGTCAGAAACACCCAGGTGTTCCGGACGGCTCTGACTGCTCTGAAGGCACCTCGTACTCTCTGACGGAGAATTAAATAATTCCTGTCGCCCAGGTGACCAGTTGCATTGCATACTTACCTCCTTTGCTATGCGCCCGGAATGCGGTGAGGTATACGCACCATCCGAACGCCACATGTGTTACACTCTTCGCAGGGGCTGCAGATATGCTGTAGGCGTTGACACAATGCCTGGCGATGTTTATGCCTTTCTTCGGCCAATAGCCACATGCCGCACTCTCATTTATGTTTAGCTTTGAGATTTTGTCACCTATTGCATCACAGTCTTCACTTCAGACACATCGTTTGCCGTTGCATTTGCTTCGCCATTATGGTATTTTACACGTCTGAAATATACTGCGCAATCTTCACACTCTCTAGTACTATGCCCTCCGTCCTCCACATTCTGCGTTGATTCATCATCGACTTGTGATGCTTCTTCCTTCTCATCCGGATCCACATCCGGATCATCGCCATCCTCGCCCTCATACCCATCGACATCACTGGTTCCCAGGTCAATCCTCTCAAACTCAGTTGCGGGCTGTTGTCGCTGGATGGCGGTGGGGATGGCATCGCGCTCGTCCTCTTCGTCATCTTCATCTTCATTTTCTCCACTGCCCCCTGGCATCCCAAAACGCAGTTCGTCATCTGTGCAATTGAATTCTATCGGGATGTTTGGGTCAGTGCTTCACATCTCAGGCTCCTGAAGCACCTCTTTGGAGGTTAAAAAGTCAAGAAGAATAGCATTGTCAACACGCGGTGTTTCCACGCTGATGACTACGGCACGCGTTGGGTTCTCCGCCTATTGGATCTGATGCATGACTGCAGCAAGGGTGTTTTTATTCAACCTCTGGTGGTAGCTCTCCGGGAGTGTGTTCCAGGTATTCTTCAAGAATGTATACGTGTCTGCTACGCCAGGCGAGGTTAACAACTTGCGACTGTTTGCAGCACAGCAGGATGGCTTCTTACCACCGTAATTCATGAAATTGATGTAGTTCGAGCGATCAGGTATATCCGCTTGAACTTATGACTTGGAAACTTTCGGACGAATACCTTTGTTCATTTGCTACTCCTGGTGGGCATGGCACAACGCAGTGCAGGGAAACATGATCGGTGGCGAGGGTCTATGACTGTCCTTGTCGTTAATCATGGAATTATACAATCCAATAGCATAGTTACAGCGTGTATTCGCCCGATGATACAATTTGAAGTACATAAACCGCGGGATTGTTTCCGCCAGGAAGTAAAGTGGACGCTGGCCATTCGTCAGCAGCTATCAACTCTCTCTGCGTTGGATTTGGGCTGTGTACACCACCTTCCACACACTCTGCTACAGGAAAATGATCCTTATTGTGTCCCAGAAGGGATTGAATGATTTCCAAACGCTCTGTGGCGGATTCAAAGCGGTGGAGATCATAATTCTCTGTGATATTGTCCCTTGCTGATTGAATAAAATGGGATTTAACCGTATCGACTTGGGATCGAACCTGGTACTGGTTTGAGCGTGTAATATCAGACGTGGGCCGTTGTTTAGGCATACCTCTTTCAAGATCTCCTCTGTGCACGCCTCGACTGCTATGGACCAAATGTTGTTTTGCTGCATAGCGGTGTTCCAGTATGTCTCCATTATCTGCCAGCGTGGGGCTTCAGCTAATGCGTTCGAAACACATCGCATTGCATAACTTACTGTCTCCAAGTCGCTTGCACGCATAAACATCCCTCTGTTCCACATGCAGAGCTCAAGGAGTGTACCCATTGCAAACGCAAGATGCGTCATGTCTGAGTGATCTAATCAAGGGATGCTGCAACTGCCGGAGACCATTGATCGAGGTTTAAACACCACCTGCAGTTGACATTGCCACGGCCTCTGTTGCTGGTTCTCTTCAGCAGCTTGCGTTCGGAGTGGATTTTCAATCATCGCACGGGTTTCTAGCCCAGGGATGCAGGTAGGCAGGTTTTCAAGACCACCGAGTGGAGTGGGAGTGATAGCAATGCCGGATGATGGGCTGGATACAACACGACATGTTGAGGTTCCTCCGGGCGCTGGTCTACTATGACTGCTTGTACCCAGTGTGGCGGTCGGAGAATTCATTGACCGTTGCTGTCTAGCAAATGGGGTGCTAGTTATGTGTTGCGTAATATCTGCAACGCGAGAATTGTTCAGCAAGGATGTGGGGGTGGAGTTCGGACCTTGGATCGTAGAGGCTACAGAACTCCCTCCTCGAGAGGAATCCCTCTCGCCAGCTGGTACCGAAACTCGTTTTGTAGCAGGCGGAAGTTGAGAATTCCCTGAAGACCACCACTTGTGTTGATTCTGATGATGAGCAAGGCTTCGAACAGTTTGTACGACCTGAGTCGTGTCATGGTGAGGGCATTTGGAAGGCATAGTCCAATATAGATGTTCGACATACAGAATGTAGGGATGATTGCCTGTGCATGCATATGCAACGGCAGGCGAGGTAGACTCCAATTTGAGCTACCAGGGAGGGTTTCGACAAAAAAAGGAGGCACTGTGTAGACCGTGCTAGACTCTGGACCCTGACAATACTAGGTGATGAGATACCTTGAAAAGCATTCAATTATGGGGTTCACTGCCATCAGGTTAAACTCTCCATTGATATTCACTGTTACACCCACTTCTGAAGGTGTATTTACACTGCTTGAAGAGTGTTTATGCCTTCTTGGTGCGGTTATCATGGTATTGCACTCGTTCTTCGCACAATGCTTCGAAACATCGATTCTGTTTATCGTCAGCTTCCCAGTGGAAATACCCCTATGGCAGATCTTATAGCATCGCAAAAGAAACAATGACGTATTCTCTATCCTATGTCATCAGTTGTGTGTGATTTTTCCACTGCTAGGCATTGGTAGCCATGTCGGATGGTTGCACAGTTGGGACAACCCCGGAACTACTCAGTTTTCTCCAAGATGCATGAGGTCTGAGTGGTAAAAGTGGTATGAGATGCCAAAGCAACACCCAGCGTCACAAACTGTCCTCACCACAAGAACTAAATCTCATCTCGAGGCTCATCATTCATGAAGTGTCAGGTGGTTGTGCCAGATGAGGGCTGGGCCGTTGTGTGTTCTTTAACCAACAAAATGCAGGATATGAATCAAATCGCAGGAACTCGAGTATATGTATCCTTTCTTCCCACCTACACCTCCATTCTCTTTTTCACCTGTATTTGACACTCCGCCTGCATCCTCAACTCCCTCGACATTACGTGACTTCCACAAAACAATACCTTGCATTCGAAAACACTCCCGATAGCCTACACAACTTTGTACGTTCCCTCTGGGCCTGCTTCCGCTACATGCAACTGTATCATAATGCTAATGCCTCGCATGTAGATTCATTTTCAACTCACAGCTATGTTACCAAAGGGCAGCCACAACGGGAAGGGGAAGGCAACTGCTAGGGCAACCATGCCGACATCAGTTATAAATCGACTCCTGTCGTTGGATCTGGACCGTATAAGGGGATTCATCTCTGAAAACATCTGTGGACTCATATGGATATACAATGTTTGCAGCGTCAAGGATGAGAGAGCATTGGACCTCTGTTATGATATAATCTTTCTTGATCCGGTCAGGACTCGCCAATTTTCACAATTCCAGGTAATGTGGCCACACCGCAGCAGCTGGATTTCACCTTTTCGGGAGTGGTGGGCAGCCTTCCGCTCATATATGCGGCAAATATTTGACACAACCCGCAGCCAACTGAACAATTACAGATGGGACAACCCCCGTGCCTTCGGAGATCAAGTCAATTGCTCCAATCTGTAGACACCCAGCTCAGGGAAAGATCCACGCACCGGTGAGCATTTCTCCTGGTACGGTAGCGATGCTCTCACGGCAAAGTTTGAGCCACCAAGCTGCCAGCACTACTAGCCAGGCGACTTCCTGGCCGTTGGACCGCACATTTGGGATTAGATAATCGACGAGCATGATGATGATGAGAACTGGGCACATCCCTGAGCGCCAAGCGGTGAATGGAGCTGTCCCAGCGATGGCAATGACAATGAGGACTGTGAGGGTGGGGAGAACACGCAGGGCGATGAGGAAGGGACAGGGAAAGAGAAGTGAACAAACAATGTGAAGGGGAAAGGGAAGTGGGAAGGGAAGGGGATGGGGAAATCAACGAAGGAAGGAAAGGGGAAGGGAAACGATAAAGGGAAAGGTATAGTTAAACGAACCCCAGGGGGAGATGATATATCTCGTGCCATTACTTTGCAGTGGCAAAAAAAATGCATGAGGCAGGCTCAGACACCGAGGGGTAACTAGAGCGGGCATACTTAGCGCCGGAACCAACGCCAGCGGGGTCGATTTCCTCAGATGATGATACCAACTCTACCGAGTCGGACAGCGAGTATGACTCAGAACATGATCCTGATGTGGATATGCGCATGAAGGATGATGTTGACGCACCGGATGGTATTGATTTGGACAGCAATGTGGATATGGAATGGGACAGTGACAATAAAGAAGAGGAAGATGAAGAGAATGAAGATGAACAGGAGGAGAATGAGGATAAGGAGGAGGATAAGGATGAGGAGCAGGATAATGATGAGGATGATGGCAAAGAACCTCAGACGATTGGCCAGGGAGAGATGGTAAATACATCGGCTGATGAGGTAGATACCATGGTAGACGATCAGCCAATTGTGCTACCTGAGCATGTCTCGGAGATGTGTGGGTATACCCCACGGCCACAACCTCTGGCACCTGCCCCACGAACATAAACCCTGGAGCCTGGCCCATGACCACGAACTTTGGAGACTCATCCCCTCAGTGGGCAGGAGCATTTGAGGCTTGTGACTCCGCAAAAACATCGCCCGGCGGTGCCAACACTGCAAGAAGCTGAGGCAGCCAGAAACACCTTGGATGTGGATGTGGATCAGCAGCTGCTCGGCAAATGTACTGGTGCCAACAGTCTCCCCGACGGCCCTCTCCCCGATGTCTCTATCGCAAATGCCCCTCTCCCAGAGTCGTGCCCAGATGGCTCAGTAGGCGAGGGGTGAACTAGTCCTCACGTTCCAGAGGAGGAGAAGGGTGTTGTGTTTCGGTTAGGGTCGGGTTCTTGTCTTGTTCAGTTCCTTTGTTCTAATCTATTGATCTCAGTCATTGACTATTACAAGTGTCGCGAGGTTTTTGGATTGCTCAGGGTTTATTCTATTGGTGGGTTTTGTGTTGGTTTTATCGTATTCATAGTATTATGGGACATCGTGCATGCAGCGTTTGTGCAACTCCTGGCATGTAGGAAACCTCCTTGAGATGGTGTTGAGGTTCAATGAGTTAGCTGAAAGTATCGTGAGCTTGCACACCCGGCTGCTCAGGCCCAGCACCGAAATTCATCCCATTCTACAGTGTATACTCCACTCCTCGCGTGTCATAGACAATGCCAGAGAAGACCCCTTTCCTTTGCCCTGAATTTTGATGCCGAAAGTAGTTCACCTCAGACAGCTGGTGACTTAACCATTTCAACTTACACCATCCTGAACACGTTCAAGTTGCACACCAGAAGAATCTGAGTATTTGCAGCGCGCCCCAAAGCATTGAACCCACCCAGCGTCGTAAACTCAACGCTAACAATGACTCAGTTGACGACTTCAATGTGTTTCTCTTCCTTGAACAGGTTGAAGACATAGCAGAGTCGGAGTCTCAACCACCGCCACCTCCACTGCTGCAGACCATAATATATTCCGGCGCCGGCGGTCCACTGATGGATTACATTGCTGAGCCATGGGAACCCAACGCTCAGGGTTGCCTTGACACGAACCTACAACACAATCCCGACTACCCGTGTGCGACGCATGAAGAGTACATATATACCCAGTGTGGGATCACAAGCAAGGCATGAAGATGTACTATGAAAACGTGCTGAAGGAAGGAAACACAGCTCTACATTTCCCATACTCCAAAAAGAAGGATGGCGTGCAAAAGCTCGTGGCTAGCATGCCAGATGATCAGGCTCTTGGGGAGTGGGATCTACACACTCTCGAGGATATGAGATGGAATGACAATCACCAACGCCCTATCAAATACTGCAGTCAAGACATCAATAAAAGCATCACGGGGTTGATGTGGCAGCCATCCAACGCCAAGCAACTCAACAACACCCCTTATCGTTACTTTAATAGCATTACGCAACCGAGATGCCTCTTTTCCGAAATGCATCCTGGGGACTCGTGGTGGGAGACACAATTACGGAGAGATACTCCAGGATAATAACGTGCTAATGGATGTTTAGTCAACTCTCAGAGTGGGGGTTACACTCGTTCCCTTGATCTTCACATCTGACGGAACACATATCTCGAATTTTGCTAGCGACACGACAGAGTGGCCTGTAAACATAACAATTGGCAATCTATCTTCAAAGATCCGCCAGATGCCCTCAACGCAGAGCGTCGAAATGGTCGATCTTCTGCCAATTCCACTCAAGAACCGTGATATTCCTCAGAAGGGGCTGGAAGAGCAGCAGCGAATGAACGGAGCGGTGCTGAATGAAGTACTCCGGCAGGTACTCCAGCCGCTCAGATTTAAACATAATCCCACTGCCGAGAGTGGGTATTGCAACGTTCTCTGTGCAGATGCCAACTTCAGGCATTGCAAACCGGTTTTAGCAGCATGGCATGCAGATTGCCCGGTTCATTGCGACCTGCCTCATCTTGAGCGGCGTGCCTGTCTTTACTGCCAAGGTCCAAACCACGAACTTGGGGATTATGTCCCTGCTGACCAGCAACACCCCCGGCGGGATCACAACCTATATCGAATGCTCACCGATGGGAACACCAACCCAGCCAATGCCAAACTTTCGTCATGCCCTGTTCACCGAAAATTCAACGTTTTCGATATATTCCCTGTATTGTGAGCAATCTCCCTATGCCCGACCTCCTCCATACAATGCAGATCGGCATGCTTGACCACCTCCAGATGTTGATTTTCCACTTCATAAAGAGCAACGAACAGCTCAACAAGTACAATGCAATCTGCATATCCGTGCCCGCGTACCACGCCATGACACCAAAAGATAAATCCTATGAAGAAGTTTCTCAATGGAATGAGAAGGAGATGAAGGAAATGAGCCGGTTGCTGCTTGGAGTTGTAACCCAGTCTCTATGAGGCGGAAGCCCTGCTCAGCGTCCCATATTCAATCAGGCAATTGAGTGCACACAGACATTGTTAGAATTCTATATGTATGCTCGATATAAATCTCACTATGATGCAGCATTGAGCTACATGGAGGACGCCTTGCATCGTGTCCACACCTTCGAAAATGATTTCTTACTCGGCGAGCCAGCGAAACGGTGAAGGCCAAAGCCAATGCCCTGAGAACGGAACTCATGAAAAAGCGGCAGGTACAGGAGGAAACAAATGCTGAAACTTGGACGCAGTCCAAGAAGCGGCCCAAGATGAACGCCTGGCAGGAATATATCAGCCACAAGATAGATGTTTCCATGGAGTTAGCCGCCGACTTCAACTTTCTGAAGATCCACTTGATGCCTCATTGGGTTGCACACGTTTGTCGATACGGAGCCTTGCAACAATATACTGCCGAGAGACATGAACAAGCACATCAACTGAACCGCAAGGACGGTTGGAACGCCTCCAATCATAATCTCAACTACCTGCCACAAGTAATCACCTTTCTGCGTCGCATCCTCTGCGTCAAAATCGGAGAAGTCAATATCCAAGCCCTCACTCAGCGTCGGGAGAGCAGCGCTGCCGCCTGCAATGTCCTCCCTTCTGGTGCTGATGTGGCTGCCCCCCAGAGCCCCCATTCATATGCGAAGCCCAAATTCATGTGACCCCAAATTTGCCGTGATCGAAAGCATCCTGACGCTATGATCCAAGACTTCAGAGCATCACTCCATAATACTTAAGACGCAACGCACTGTGTGGCAATATACAGCAGCATGCAGGAGTGCATCACACATAAGAGTCGTAACAAGACGTATATATCGGATGAACAACTGCACGCAATGGAGTTCTGTATTAAGCATAGTATCAAAGTTCAAGTTGAGGGTTTAGATGCTGAACGCATATCTCAGATGTGTCGATGCACACAAACCCAGGTCTGGCGCAGAGGGGATTGATGGAACGACTGGGTGTGAGTAAATCAATGCCCGGGGAGGTGTTATGGCACGTTGAATGGGCATCTCCCATGGCAACTGCAACGACTATTCAAAATCAAACTCCTACACGAGGATGGAGTTTTCGTTGAGTACTGGTTCGCCCTGGCGCTCACCTCAATACCTGAAGACTCGGGTAACTTGGATCCTGTCTCGAAACTTGTACAGGTGAGAAAAGCACTGGCAGCCACTGCTTTGCAAGTTTCCAGCATGGAAAACATGGTCGGCTCCGCGCACGTAAATACAGAGATAGTTACCAGTAGTAAGACAGGAGACAGACGGAACAAGAGATGGATTGTCAATAGCCACATAGATCTGGCAACTTGGAATGATGTTATTGAATAGTCAAGGGAGAATTGCATTTTGCGTGCAGGGAGAGGGAATGCGAGGAGAGATTTTGGCAGCATCACCCATCCCATTGCAATCCCAATTCAAGCGCATACCTAATGAACCCATTCCAACGTATGGTCACAGTTGGGCACAATGCCAGGGTGATCATTTAAAATAGGTGACCAACTGAACCCGAAAAAACAGTGAAACAGCGATCGGAGCACAATAAACACCGGGACGCATTTTATTGATGTCAGGCACGGAGTGATCCCTCACTGGGGTGTCTCTGATTGCTCTGACTGAGTGCATCCACTTCAAAGGAGGCATTCCGCCCGAACGGACAATTTTCTGCTGATGAGGGACCGGCTCTCCTGGCACATTCTAAATCCAAACCCATCCCCTTATACTGTATCACAATCCCCAAACTGGGTGAGCCGGAAACATTATATGACACGGAACTGGAATTGAATATTCATTGCCAGGTATCGAGACATCGATCAATTGGTGCATTGGATGCACATTCAGTAGCCTGACAGCCTCATCAAGAGACTTATGTTCAAAGTCACAATTGCATGAATTATAAACTATTGTTCAATACAAAACTGCTGTTATTTTGATCATGAACCTCCTTACCATGCAGTTGCTTCTGTTGCTCCCTTGAACCATTTTGCAATTTGTTTTCTTGCACAATAATCCCGTAGAGTGGTTCCAAGGTAAGTTTGACAGATGCATTCATACTCAGGCAGTTCTGAAATTCATCTGGATATTTGGAAATTCACAGACCAGTATTGGAATAAATATATATATGTGGCATATAATCAATTGTATTCTATCAATCAAAACTTACAATACTACTACTACCATTCTCTGTCCTACTACTATCGCTCTCCACTCTGTCATTCTCTTCAGAATGTTTCAAAGTCTCTGTTTTGTAATTCACAGATGGGCATGTCTACACTAAGCAATAGTTGAAGAGATTACCTCTACCAGTCAAATTACATCTTCCACATTCTCATTCCCTGCCACGGCTTTCATTTCTATCAATAATACTATCAAATTGTATTCCAGTTCCAATTTGTAGGCATTTGAATGGTAAGTCTTGTATGAAATCTATCCATATAGAGGTTTATTCTTCAGTTGCCAGTGTGCATACAATTACAGATTCTCTTTGTCTAATTCTTCCAGAGCCAAAGTGAACATGTATATCTCACATAGACTGTTAGGGTCTTTTGGGCATTCATATTTGTCAATGAAATCACTCAGCTTCTCACAGCGTCTGTCATCATGCTATAAGTCTTGGAGTTGTTTGGGGGATTTATGCTTATTAATTGGCACCCAGTATACCACAGCCATGAAAGTGGTATTATGCAATTTTTGGAGGTTACTATGTACCTGTTTACACCCATATTCTTCAAAATCTGTCACGATTCACTGTTTGCTTTATTCGATTATAGCAGTGAAAGTCCGTGGAGATTAATTAGAATCTCAACAGAAGTATACGAAGAATGAGTATTGCAAGTATAACAAATTCAAGAAGTGTTCGAAGAGCAAGCATATACTGAGAAGAGGATTCGAGAGGAGATATTATAGTATTCCGATCGATGTCTGAGCAAGTCTAAAGAACTGTTCTCCAACCGGAGAAACAGTATCTATATATACAAAATACATGGGTGATTGTCCATGACCTCGGTCGCGGATCAATAACCAAAACATGAAGAGAAAAACTCTGCAACTGTGCACAAATACATAAGAACCGTAAAGAATATAACAGAACAATCTAGGCGCGTTCTTAAGATAAGCGCTTGATAAATCCCTCTTCCAACGGAACCAAAAAGAAGGTTCTAGACAAGTTCTAACTGGAACTTTCTAGACAACCTAATCATAAAAGATAACAAAAGTATTAAAAGTTATTAACACACCACATTATCCTTATCCATAAAGTACCATCTTATCGTAAGGAGAATACTTAAGAAAGAACAAATATTAGTAAGAGAAATGTAGATACTTCCGTATTTTCAATACCCCTTCTCACTTTGATCCAAATATTTTTGAACATAAGTGGTCATTAACATATCTGGTCATTCCCTTTGTACATATATCTGCCAAATTTTCTTCCGAAGGTACATACATAACAGACACATTTCCTTGTTCGATTTGTTCTCGAGTAAAGTGATATGCAATGTCGATGTGTTTTGATCGGTCGTTAAGTTTTGGATTATATGCCACATCTATAGCAGCATTACTATCGCAAAAGAGAGCCGTAGGAATATCTTCTTTCAATAACTCCTGAGTTCCGCGCTTCAACCAGAGATGATGTTTTGTCGTCATAGCAAGTGCCATATACTCAGCCTCGCAGGTAGAGGTAGCAATGGACCGCTGTTTCCGACATCTCCACGAGATAGTAGCGTTTCCAAGTTGAAATATATATCCACAAAAGCTTCGTCTCGTGTCTAAGCAATTGCCATAAGATGCATCCGTATAAGCAGTCATTTTGAGTTGATTATTCCATGGATAAAAAAGGTGTCTATGCTTCGTTCCTTGAAGATATCGAAGAACTCGTTTGGCTGCCGTTAGGTGCTTCGTGGAGGGAGATGAGTTGAATTGAGAGAGGAGAGTGATTGTATACGATAGGTCAGGTCTCGTTCCAGTAACTGAATACATCAAAGATCCAATTATTTGTTGATATGCCGTTGCATCGGTACGCTCGTCGTCATCTTCAACAGCCTTCAACTGATGGTTTGAGTCGATTGGTGTAGAGACGGGCTTGCAATCTTGCATCGAAAAACGGTGCAGAATCTTATCGATGCATGTTGTCTGGGCAAGAGTGCTCCCATCTTAGGTAAAGGTTATTTGGATTCCTAGATGCCAATTGAGCTCACCCATGTCGTTGACCTTGAACTCAGTCTTCAACACTTCAATGGTTTGCTCTTTCAGCTCTCCAGTAGCTCCAAACAGTGTGATATCGTCCACATATATAGCTAAAAGAGATCTCCGAATTCGTGAACAAGAACACAGGGATCCCAAGCAGTGATAGCAAATCCGAAAGGTCCTAGGTAATCTACCAACCGGTAGGACCATTCCCTCGGAGATTGCTTCAATCCGTAGATACACCTCTTCAATTTGGCCACCATTCCATCTAACCGGCTGCCTTCCGGTAGATCCATATAAACTTCTTCCTTTAATATCCCATATGAAAATGCAGTTTTGACGTCCAATTGTCGAGGTCGCCATCCTTTGCATGCTGATGATGTTAGTAAACGTCTAAGAGAATCGTAACGAACCATGGGGGCGAATATTTCATTGTAATCCTGGCCTAAGATCTGTGAGAATCCTTTGGCAACTAACCGTGCCTTATACCGTTCGACTTCTCCTTGAGCATTTCCTTTAGCTTTGTATACCCATCTGCTAGCCACAATCTTTCTTCCCGCTGGTCTCGGGATAACATCCCAAACATCATTTTCCTTAAGTGACTTAAGTTCTTCATCCATCGCCTTCTTCCAATCTGACTATTGTGGTGATACTTTGGCCTGTCGGTAAGACTTTGGTTCTTCAACTGTCCATACACTTAAATTCGCCCATTGACTTCCTTCAATTCCTTCGAGAGGTTGAGGTTCCGGAGTAGGAGATCGTGGAGGTGTATCTCGCATACTAGCTTCAGGTGCATAACCCTCGAAACGGTAGCATTCAGGCGGATTAACAATTCTTCCGGCACGAGTCACGACCTGACCCAATGGAATTGGTGGTGGCATCATAGGTCGTGGAGGAGAAGGAGGAGGACGTCCCAATGGAAGGTGAGATCGTTGGTTGGATTGTTGATGTCCTTCTTCAAGGAGGTGGTCTGCAGAAACAACCATTCGAATAGATTCGTCAAATTCTTCGATCCTTTCGAGTTCTTCAATCAATATTCTTTCGTTAGGTCGTTCAGGTTGTTGGGGTAGGGATTCTCGATAGGCCATATTATTGGCATCGTAAACCCAATAGGGAGCGCCTAAATACCCGTCTCTTTTTCCCTCTAAAAAATCTGTTCTCATTAATCAAGCAACAATCTCATGACCATTGTCGACCAAATTATTAGCTTCTTTAGGGTTCTCGTCCATCCATTGACGCCACATATTATCCGAAGTTTTACCTTTATCATTATAGGTATACTCAACGGATGTTGATGGGGTATTGTTTTGGAGAGGAGTGAGAACATGGTCGATTCGACGGTTTATCCTTGGTATAGCCCCTTCTATCTTAAGAGGGGGGAAGAAGGTGTCTGCTGAAACTATAGTCTTTTGTGTATCAGGTAAGAACACTCTATAATGATGGGGGACATTGGTATATCCGGTAAAAATAGCCCTTTCCACCCTTGGGGATGACTTCTTTCCGTCTGTTCGTTTCTGATACGGTACATGGATGTAGCATTCTCTGCCCGAAGGTTGAAGATGCTGGATCGATGGCTTAGTGCCATAAAAAGCCTCATAAGTAGTTAGATTCTTTAATGCCGAATGAGGTTGTCAATTTTTGATATATACTGAGGTTAACACAGCCTCAGCCCATAACTTCTTATCGTAAGTTGGTGCACTTTCAAGCATAGCTCTAAGTGACTCTCCTATCGTACGATTAAGACGTTCTGCAACTCCGTTTGACTCGGGGGAATACAGAGGGGAAAACTCATGTATAATTCCTTTTGATGCAAAGAACCCTTTCAATTCCTTGGTAACATATTCCCCTCCGTTATCTGTTCGAAATGCGGCAGGTGTCTTGTGGTGTTGAAGTTCCATTTCTGCAACAAAGTCTTTGACTATTTTAGTTGTCTCGGATTTTTGTTTCGTAAATTGAACCCACGCAACCCTAGTAGCATCATCGATTAGAGTAATGAAGTAAAGAGAATTACCATATGACGGAACCGGAAAGGGTCCACTCAAATCGGAATGAACAAGATCAAGTTTTTTCCTATCCTTCTTCGATGGTGACGTTCGAGGAAACCGAGTCATTTTGCTTTCAACGCAGGAGGGGCAGATGTAATTTGTAGGTCTTGCTAGTATATTGGCGTCGGAGTACAACTGTAGTGATTTATCCATTGTTGATGGTGCTAGATGTCCGAGAGCCTGATGCGAGAAGTCATAAGTAATATGCGCCAAATGTAATGTCTCAGGAATTTTAAACAAATTTCCGTCAAAAACAGCTTCAAAAACAACTTTTGTTACCTTATTAATTGAAATATAATCCCCCTCTCCAAACTCTGTATATCCTTTTTCCCGCAATTTTCTCCAAGAAATCAAAGGATGTGCCAAACCAGGAACATGCAAAACACCTCAGACACAAAAAGGAGAAACCGATCCATCTCTCAGAACACAGTCCACTACAACATCTCCCTTGCCAACGATCTCCATGCTCTGTTGTGAAATGGATTTTACTAATCCGCCACATACCGAGTAGTTGAGGAGACGTCCTGCATAAGGGGTCCTGTGTGAGGTACAGGCCGTGTCAAAGTAGAAGGATTTGTTCCTTACTTTTTGATCCTCACTGGTAATATTTGCTTCCTCGGCCTTTTCCTTCTCTTCTTTTTCTTTCTTTTCCTTATTCATCTTCTGTAGTTGAAAACATTCATTCCAGGTATGTCCTTCGGATTTTCCTGGATTATGTTTCTTGCACCAGGTGCAAGTCCTCAAGGAGGAGGAATTGCTGGAATTTCTCGATTTCGTAGGTTTCTTCCGTTTTTTTCTTATCACCCGAATGTTCAGAAACAAAGAGAGCCGAATTTTCTTCGATATCGGAGGTGTCAATGTCCATAAGTCGTTGCTTAACATCAGCAGACGACAAACTATCTTCTGTTCTAAGATTATCGATCACGTTTTTATGGTGTTTAACCAAAAAACCCAACAGAAAATCTCTTTTGACCTTATCTTCGTTAAGAAACGTAGCGAAAGTTTTTCGGTATGAATCAGAAGAGGCTTTGGAGAGTTTCGTAAGGTGGAGCCACCGGGACTCAAACTTGGATATAAATCCTGGTAAGTCTGTACCAGAATATTGAGTAGGAAGGGAGACCAGATTCATTATCTGGGAAACAAGTGCAAAAGCCGAATCTCTATAGTATTCGGTGTGAAGCCAGGTCCACATCAGGTGAGGGTCCTCCAACTCGACAATTTTCTCCAAAATGTCTTGGGAGACCACCTGTATGAATATGGTCGACGCGGTATGTATACGATGCTCATAGGGATTTGTTTCTGTCTGATCAGCATCGTCTGCTGGAGACACACCATCCACCACTACTTTGGACGCCTTAATGCCCATGAGAACAATATTCATCCAGGCACTCCATATCCGATAGTTGTCCTGTCCAGTAAGTTTACCGATACTATCGAGTTTGACATTTACTGGTGTTTTCTCATCGACGCGAGTTGAAAAAGAGAACTCAGGATTCTTTCCGGGGGAGGAATCGCCTTGTGCCATTACTGGTGTTTTTGGGCGAGGCCAAGGAGGTAGTGATCCGAGCGGTGTGGTAGAGGGTTCGTTTACTTCTGGATATTCGACGGGAACTGAGTGAGAATCAAACAAATTTTGACTAAGTGGAGGATAATCAGGGTTTCAATCAGTATCGCTCATCCGGGCTCATAACCTATTCGATTATGGCAGTGAAAGTCCGTAGAGATTTATTAGAATCTCAACAGAAGTATACGAAGAATGAGTATTGCAAGTATAACGAAGTTAAGAAGTGTTCGAAAAGCAAGCATATACTGAGAAGAGGATTCGAGAGGAGATATTATAGAATTCCGATCGATGTCTGAGCAAGTCTAAAGAACTGTTCTCTAACCGGAGAAACAGTATCGATATATACAAAATAAACGGGTGATTGTCCATGACCTCGGTCGCGGATCAATAACCAAAACAGGAAGAGAAAAACTCTGCAACTGTACACAAATACATAAGAACCGTAAAGAATATAACAGAACAATCTAGTCGCGTTCTTAAGATAAGCGCTTGATCAATCCCTCTTCCAATGGAACCAAAAAGAAGGTTCTAGACAAGTTCTAACCGGAACTTTCTAGACAACTTAAACATAAAAGATAACAAAAGTATTTAAAGTTATTAACACACCACATTATCCTTATCCATAAAGTACCATCTTATCGTAAGGAGAATACTTAAGAAACTACAAATATTAGTAAGAGAAATGTAGATACTTCCGTATTTTCAATATGCTTTACCTTGACTTCTTCTTTCCCACCCTGACCTCACATCCACAGTTCTCTATAAAGATCTGGATCCACATTCGCCAAGTCCATACTGTAGTAACAAAATTTTCAAATTGTAGCCAGTCATTGGATGTTACCGAATTCTCTTTAACTGCCAACTCCCAAACCAGGGGTGCATCATGATGCTGTATTGTGCAGTTCTGTCCCCTGACAATGCCCCAATGATATTTCTCCAGATACCCTGCAACCCATACTCTTAGCCACTTATTGTCAGTACTGAAGTTAAGCTGACCCATGAATATGGCAAATTACTTCAAGGAGAATTGAGTTGGCTTTGAGCTGAGTGAGGCTTTACCACCTCTACCACCCCCAGTCAGACAAATTAATAATCTTATCATCTCTATCATATTCATTGAAGGAATGTTCACATAATGGGGCTATGTCGGCCCTTCATCCAGTATCTGTTTTTTCCAGTTGTACTGCTGGCTGAAATCTATTGTTCGGAGGCTTAGCGGAGGTTCTCTTGGTACCGCAGAAGGAGTTTCTGGTGATGTAGAGCTGAAAGGGGTTGGCCCAATAACTACATTTATTCCATGTGGTTCTTCTTTTACTGCAGGTGCAGTTGGAAATACTGAACTTTGCTGTGCAAACTGTAGAGGGGGGTATATTTAAAGTCTACCATACCCATCTTGGAAGAATTCAGATCCTGGCCACAGTGGCCCACAACTTGGAAATCCTTGCCTTGTACTGGTACTTGGATGTGAACTAGGTGTCAGATTTAATCAGGAATGGTGATAGAGCAGTGGGGTGCCTGGAAATTGATTCAGGGAAGGAGGGTAACTATGCCAGGAGGCAGATGAAATTGATTGGTGGGTTGCCCAAAGGGACTTTTATTGCTCTGGGCATTTTGTGTACAATGTTCTGATGATCCCAAATTGTTGACCGGGTATTGTTGCCAAGAGAATCATCCACCCAGTGGATTCAGACACAATGTCATTGGTGGATATCTGTAGCTTGACATGTTCTGTAAATACAATGCTTGGAAAAGAATATACAATTATTGGGAAATTGAGATTAAATCAAAGTATGGTTGAGTATATTGATGGTACAAGATACCATCAGGTGATTAGTGCCTTTTTGTATTCCATTATGTTATCATAAGGTGTGGTGTTTCACTTCACCTCCAATCTATGGAATCCAGCAGAGCAAACATAATCTGTAATGCTTGTAACCCACCATTCTGTGACATATTCTTCAAATGGTCACTATGGTTTGTCAATAGAAGCTCACCTTTTGACACCTCATGACAATCAAGGTAGTAGATATGACATGATCTGATAACTGCAGGAATCCAACAAGAACTATATCTAAGCTCCAAGTACGCATGACCAGAGATATTTCAGATACAATATGTGTACATGACCCCTAATATCATTCAATCGGAGGGCTGTGAGATGTAGCACAACAGTGATTACATCCTTTTGAGCTGTATGTGTAATCTTCTTTATTCTCTTCAGCATCCATCGACTGGTCAAGAACTGTTACTTCATACAACCAGCATTCGGCACAATCAGTTCTCAATGATCATTCAGTAGGTATACAGCTAGCTATCAAACTGACCTATCCATTGTGTTAGTCAGATCCAGCTTTATCAACAAGCTGCTTGAGGCTTCAGTGACAGTACAACTCACAATGCCAGAATGATATAGATTATGATATGGCTAATGGTGGTGATTGCAGCAGATCCTAATAAACAGGTATACTAAAGAATGTTGCTGTGATGGCCGAAGACAGCTTCCCATCTCCCCAGACAATTTTCAGAAAATGATGGTTATGATCATGGTGTGGTATATAATATATATATCATTGGTTATAAACAAAACTGTTTGTATGGTGAGTTTGTTTTACACCTCCCCCACCCTAGGCAGGGTCCAATGTGGCTGTGAAAGTGATATGCTAATCTGAGTTAGCTCACTTGCCAACCAGAATGCCTCAAGTTCTAATTCAGTAATAAACTATCACCAGTGGAAGCAACACCAAGAAAGTGTAAAAGGAACAAACCCCTAAGTGTACCAGCAGACAAGAATTGATAGTAAAACCTTGAATATGTGAATTGGAGTAATTATAAGATACTTTGAATAGTAATGTTTTCGGTACAGATCTGAGTGCTGTAGCAGCAACCTATATACCCCAGCTGTTTCCCTGTCCCAGGTAATGTGTCTCTGTCGCAGCTGGATTCAAATGCATGTACTGACCATATCTACAGTTCAGTCAACACTCGCCAGCAAGAGATGATATTCTGCATTGTCAAAATGCAATGTATGAATTAGAATCAACCGGAGGTTGCAATTGACAATACCCCCAAATCCCAATGCATCACAGGCTGATGATAGCTGGGATAGTACCGTTTGCAGGCTAGAATCGACCAGAGCCATCATGATTTGACTTCACTACGTCCACATGAGTGGCTATCACCAAGTTGGTCAATTAGTGATCTATCTATGAATAATATACCTGGTGTACAACCCACCAATGATACTCACAACAAGGTAACAGTAGACCCCCTGAAGTCGAATCTGACAAGTACCCTGGAACCACCAAAGGTGAAAGATTATCAGGAAGTAGTTGCAGTGGAGACTGCAGGGGAGAAAGCGAACAGCAAGAAACTGAAATATACCACAAGCATTGTGTATACTCAGAATTTTGGAATCCTTCGAATCTTGTTCAGTTTGCAAATAACACCCACCACCTATACTTCTTCAGCCAGAAAAGGAAATCATGGATAGCTCAACATCTGAGGTGTGGTCTGGTCATCTTCAGAATGAAATCATTCCAATCAAAAGATACCATGCAATAGACCCTCTCAGAAATCAATTTTAGGCTTAGTAATGATAGTTTCATTGTAAATGATTCACATAACTTTGAATATTATACTACAGGCATTGTTTGAAATATAGCTTGTTTCTTAAAACATATCTCCTGTTTAATGTACAATGCAATTCTGAGCAAATATATCATGCTCAATGAGTGTCCTCTTACTTATACAGTGAGATAAACCTCGGTGACCCCTCATGGGATTGGTATGTTTAATATCCTACCTTGGTGACAATTGTGCAAGTGACATGTACATCTCCCACAACTTACTCAGCGAAATGGTGGGGTAGTTAGCATGTGTGGCCACTGTGTCTTGCAGTTTGTATGATGTCAACAAGATATTCACTGCACAACCAAAAAGTGCATCTAGGTTGTTGGGCTAATTGTATAGCTACCTTATGGAGCCATACATTCTCTCGAAGAATATTATAACACTGATGGGATGGTGGTGTCTGTTTGTCAGGAATTTTGACATAACCTGTCCTGGCATTAAATGGGGTTGCACTGATTGATACTTGACAATGTTACTCACTGCTGGGTGTCTTGGTCAGGGATTTTCCAGAACAATTCATAGATGTTCCAGTCCCATGTGGCAATTACCCAATGTGTCAAAGTGCAACAGATGCACTGATATGGCATTCAGCTGTTTGACTACTGGTTACATCAAGTGATCAGCATGTATACTCGGAGCTGTGGAAGGTCACTAATATTGCTACTGTGCATGCTCTTCCAGTTTACCCAATTCACAACCAGTTCTTGCAACACACTTTCTGCAATGTCTATCAGTTGTGACAGTACAATGAATTGCATTAGGTGCTCTTGCAATTAGTGAAGGACTTATTGAACTGGCTACTACAATACCCGAAATGGAGAAGTGTTAAGACAATAGTAGACATCTCATTTACAGCAGTACAAAAATATTGAGGCCTCCAGTACTTCTCCAAACCCTTTGATCTGTTGAACAGCAGCTTCTGCACAGGAAATGTTATCCCCATATTGATTGGAATACTGGCAGTGCACTATGTTCAAATATATAATTGATCAAATAATGAAGGCAACAGTGCAACCTATACAGCCTCGCATGGAATCGTAATGGGAGCAGTACAACCATTATATGAAATCTCTCCGCTTGTTTGCCAACAGAATCTCTCTGATCTGACCATCTATATACTAGATAATATACTAACATGATTTTGCTTCAAGAAAGGTGTTTTTCAGATCAGAAAATATCAAAGTCTGTAAATGCCAAAGTAGAACAACAGTTAACAGCAGAATTCCATCAATTATAAGAACAAAAGATTGATAACATTTGTACTACAGTGAAGGTTGTTAGACTGGGACTAGAATGGTCAGTGCAAAAAGATATATCCTCTGTCAAATTCGCCAGTATAGTACCTAATCAGCCGCAATCAAATATTCAGATAATGATTAGCAATCAGCAGTCTGAAGCAACTGGAAAATTAAATCCATCTGGTGACACCAGTTGAAAGGAATCTTTTTCATAAATTATTTCAACATCATAAACAACAACTATTGCAGAATGTTGCCACTAAGCCAATTATTCCCAGAAGCATATTCACCAAAAACCTAGTCCAAATGAAAACGACTGCGGAAGAAGTGGTATCCCAGGCTCTATACATGATTTCAAAAGTGTAAGTACAATTTTAAGTTGATTAATCTACTGTTGAGTCTGAGGCCTCAACCTGGAGTAATGCTGAGATGTGCCAAATCACTGACTATCAGGAAGGAGAGATATAAAATATTATCTCAAACGAGCAGAAGCGATGTATGAAGATATTGACCCACAGATTGATCAAGTTATATGCTCAGTGGAATGTGATCAACATCATTGCGTTCTAGTACACCACTGAACAGTGCACCATACATTTCTGCTATCATCAGATACATCTTGTAAGCCTCATATCAAAGTCAATTCAGCAAATGGGTTGTGGTGACAATGTTACACCTAATATTGCTTAATGGCTTCACAAGAGCTATATGACAGAGGCATATCAATCTAGCAACAAAGTCAGTTACATTTGGCAGATGCTCAAGCAAATTGACCAGTATCCCAGTCTTGACTATGTGAAGGGGCACTGTCAGATCTGGCATATCAAGGCCGGAACAATACTGTTGAATCAGCAATATGTTTCAACCTACAGTCCACTGCCAATTCATGGTGAAATACATGTAGAGCCCATCTTTTATACCTCCACTATTGTCAGGAAGAGTCTGATGTCTGGCTGGTATCACACCGGGTATATCATTTGAGAGAACTGCATGGCTGCAGAGTGAACAGAAGTATCAAATTGACATTACTCACAGATGCATCTGAAGATTTCAAACTGTTCAACTCTGGATGAATATTCCAGACATGTTTTGATGAGGTGTGCAGACAAGAAGTTAGTGGTTTGCTCAATGGACATGGTCAGAATGTACTACAAGCCTGTATACTGAATAACCTTTAGACTGGGCAGTTGTACAACCATCAACCATTTTGCAGCCCTACTTCTGTTGAACATCTGTAACTAGACTGTAATATAGAGTATACCAATCCAAACCGATTGATTATGTCTGAATCCCACAACATCCAGGAAACATTCAAGCATCCTGGAGAGAATGTCCTCGATAATTCCTTCCAACAATGATCTCCTCCAGTTGTGGAACCTGACAACAGTGGAATAATACCAAATCCGATCGTCCAATTTCAGGAGTGGCTGCCAGCAGGAAATGTAATATTGATCTTCTCAATGAGGCACAAGAAGCATAAACCATAGTTATTACATTCTCAAGCTCAAGAATACACAGGCATGAATGCAACAAAGTACGCAGACGTAAATGGTGTGGTAGATTTCATTGTCAGGTTTACCCAGGTAGTTAAACTGACTAATAAGATACATATTATACCCATCAAAGTAATAGTTGCACCAACCCATTTGGTGCCAGAGAATGCTGAATTCAACAGAGTCAATAGCATATGGCTTGGAAATAATTATGCAGATTTTGTTACCTACTGGATGGTATTTTACTGAAAATACCTGAACCCAGGTGAATTGGAGTTAAAGTTGAACAGTTTGTCAAAATGTAGAATGTGATATAGACAATATAATAATCACTTTCGGACAGTATTGTTTAAGGTTCAAGCTGCAGTGGAATTGATTTTGGAATGTAGCCAATTGTGCTAGTACATCCAAATTTTCAGTATACTACTGGTGTGAATATTTCACATTCTGAAAAGAATTATACACTCTTCCGGATAGTATTGTATTCAGTTTCACAACTTCTGAATGTTCAGGAGACCCTGAAAGTAGATGCATAGTACTTGAGAGTACTTTGCATTGCACTCAGCCTGACTGGGAGAATCTGGTTGCTGCTAGAAGGATTGCGGTAGGTCTTCAGCGTTGCTGAGTTGTTTCATTATAACTTACAAACTGTATTACAATTTGCTGATATTGGATGGGTGCCAAAGTAGAAACCAGTATTATCAGATTTGATTAAACAAATTGGCATTCTGAGTAGGGTAAATATGTTGAAATATGTACAGGTTATTGGTAAATCATGCACCTTCATCTGTCATTTCTGGAGAGTACAATGTAAATGATAATCTATTGAAGTTGTTTGCTAGTAGGTATAGAAATTCACAATAAATACTGACCTATAGATCTTAATCAATAAATGTTCATGATAATTATGCCATAAAGGGTAATATATTGCAGTACATTCAACAGTTTGAAGTACATTGAGCTATACTCTACAAGTGGAATCCAGTGACCTCAGATATACTTACAAACTGTATTGATATCCATATGTATTATATGGATTACTCTTAGATGTTTGCAATCTTTTTTACAGTACTTTTATTAAACTTGAATCTGCCCAAAGTATTCACATAGTACATAAATCTGATATCTTATATTTTCATAGATCTGAAGCTTACTGCAAGGCTCCATTAATGGTTTCATTACTTCCCATAAATTAGAATTATGGGTTTATTTTGCAACAACTCTCAAATACTCCTTATGCATCCTGGTGACTCAAATGCACTTTGGTGATAGGGATATCAATTTATGCTCCATTCATGCTGGAACAGAATTTGAATTCAGCTTGTTTTTCAATTCACCAGTAGCATAAAATGAAACTGATGGAATCCTCTTCTTCTGTGATTTTATCCTCTACTGTAAATCTGATAAACACTTATGGTACATTTATATGTTACTGTAAAGTTGTCAAATAATATCACTGAATTGCCTATTAGAGTCTACATCATGTCTCATAATAATTATTTAGTCAAATCAATGTAAAGTTTTGATATTATTCAATTCCAGTCTATATTAAGTGATATTAATAACATTATCAATTGGTATTACTATAGCTTCATATAAATATATTGCAGACTAGACCAAAGTGTTGAAAATATACAACAAATAGTGAATCCGTTTGGTAAAGAGTAATTAAATAAAATATTATAGGAAATATAAGAAAACCACAATGAAAAAATTATACAGTTTGAATATTATCTGAGATGTTGTTATTTCTTGTCACCTCTAGTATCGTTTGATTTTGATTAAGTATCAATTTTGTTCAAACTGAATATACTTTCTGCCAATCTGGATTTGAAATCAGTGATGTATTTTATAAATTCACCCAGCAGCAACTAACTGAATTCCATAAAATTGAGAGTTTATAAGCTGATAGTTTGGAATATATTGATATTTATATATGTACAGCTATCAAGCAATAGATACAGTTCAGATATTTTGCAATTAAGGAGTTTCCTCATCAACTTGACAACTTAACCATCTAATTCTACTATATACAACTGGAATTCTTGGTATACAATATCAATTTGCACATATAATTCTCATCAGTATTAAGAAGCACATCATAATTTTCTCATCATCAAGGTTCCTGAAGTATAGTAGTAGATACTCCAATAGCAGCTAGGTAGATATTGAAAAGTAGAAAAGAATCTAGTGTAATGACAGTTTAAGTTATATAACAGTAAAGGGAATTTCACCTTTTGAAATATACAAATAGTTTCTATTTTAATTACCACTGGTTTGAATTTGTCAAGACATGTCTCAATTCAGAGTTACAAAGTTAAATATACTGTCATACTATTTCAACCAAATTCCTTTTCCAAATATGTATGAAATTGATAGGTAACTGCTATTCAATACTCTGTCAACTTTATGAATATAGATTTACATGTTCATTATCCTTTACATTTCTACAATAATAATAATATTTCTACACATATAGCTCTTGCAATGATCTATCAGACTGCAGGGTCCAATCTTGTTTCCCCTGTACAGTTGTGAAGTTATTTGCAATTTGCAATAAATTTTGAAATATACACTACTGTGTTAACACCACCAAATGTAAATTGAGTATGTGTACCACACCCAATGCCACTACTTTTTACACAAAGTTGATCTAGAATAACAATGTCAAGACACAACTTGGTCTATTAGCAGAATATCAAGTTTCAAACCAGCAGCATTGGAAACTGATGGACATATCCTGCCTAATTTCATACATTTCTTGCTTGGAATTGTTAATAACTTATTTTGACCAATATACTGCACCATACACTTATACTGAAATTAGTTGAAGTTTAACTCAACTCGAACAACCCATGACAACAGGACTAGCTACACTTTAGGTGGCTTAGCACCTACTACAAGTCCCACTTCTCAAATTTAAGGCATATCTTACCCGCGCCTTGTGTCGTAGACGAAAAATATAGTAGCAAATATACTACAGCCAGTATTGTCATTACATATGAGGTACTAAAACCCATGCGCCAGTTCCTACAAATAATCCTTGTGCTTCCCCTAAATGGGAAGAGACAATGTTAAAAATACAGACGGTTGCAATAACGTATTGAATCATAGCAGAATACACTCAGGAATGAACATGGTAGAAAATACCGAAATGCATGGGGTTCACTCCGCCAAGCTGCTCTTACCACCTATATAATTAAACATAAAAACCCCCCCCGGAAATAAGCCTCTAGCAGTTATTCCTCTGGTCGGAATGCTCTTTCGACGCCGATCAGATGTCGTAGCGACTTCACGGTAGTTTGAGCATCCTCCACAGCTTTCCTTAATATCTGCTCCTGACTCTGAGCCATTTTCTGTATCCTCCTCATCTCTACCTGCGCTTCATCTAAAACCTCCTCACATTTCTCCGAGATTCTATTCTTTGCTAGACGTAGCTTTTCCAACTCTTGACGTTGTTGTTCCACAGTCACCTCCAACCGTAGTAAAAACTGGTGATCTCTCTCACGCTCTGCCTGTACAGCCCCCAGTTGACAGCGCAACCGTTCAACGCGTTGCCGATAGCTGTCGTCTAACCTTCTGAACCCTTCCCGCACGGTATCGTATTGGTTGACAGCCAATTTACGTTCCTCTTTCTCTCTTGACAGGGTATTCTTGAGTTGCTGCACCTGGGCATCGCCCTCCTTAAGTTGGATCTTTGCCCTGAAGTCCAGTTCGAGCCTCCGCTCTCTCTCAAAAGTCCTGTCTGCCTTGAGTTCATCAATCTTCCGGTCTTTGCGCGCAAGAGAACTTTTATCAATGTTGTTTTGGAGGATGAGGTTTTGGTTTGTGCTTTGCAACGAGTCCCGTGCCTGTCGTATAGCTTCCTTGGCTTTCCGTTCCTCCTCGCGCGCAGTGGTCTCAACCTTCAGCTCCCGCCGTAATCGGTCGTTCTCGGCCATAAGCTTCTCAATCACCCGGCCGCTCTTGCCTGTGGTCATTCGCGTTGGCGAGGTCCCAAGATTGGAAGAGGCGGAGGCATCGTACGGGTCCAAGTAGATATTAGAATTACTGCTATTGCCGTTGCCTTGCGGAGGGGAAGGAAAGTAGTGAGGATGTGTTTCGGGGGGATAGTCCGAGTCGACCGGATCTCCTGAGAACGGGTTGGAACTGGAGAGACCATTCATCATGCGACTTATTCTCTCCAGCACTGGTATAGTAACTGCTCGGTTGTCTGCATATGGAGGGAGGGACCACCAGGACCTGTGCGTCCTTTCAGGCAAAATGTGAAAGTACCCTGGGTGTCAGTGACGATTGTATGAAGGGGATTGTAGGTGTATGGATTTTGGGAGGGAGATGGAGGATTAGATTGCATCAAAGGGGTTTGGATATTTTGAACAAATTTGAAACAAGATGATGCTAGTGGAAATGTAGCAAGTAAAACTATAGAATTAACGAATTTCAGAAGCAAGAGGCTAAATAGGAAGGGTAAGGATAGATAGATATCGAATCCGAGTTATAGCAGTGGTGGAGTTGAAGGCTTTGATCGCAGAGCGGTAAATTGCAGGTGTTTAAGGCTGTATCAACTCCAATTTGTATGCCGAGCCATTGGTTCATTGCACCCTGCAATAACATCTGAAAACAACAGATGTAGACAATGTTGCATACTCTCAACACTAACCTCCACTCTATATTTATCTAGCACTAGATGATTATAGTAAGCAAAAGTTCACAAAACAATTATTACATATTATCTGCCAATTGTATACTTTAATTTATATCAAAAGACATATCATTCCATATTGTAGAGGAGATAAAGTAGAGAATATTTGAAAAATATATTTTTCATATTATTAGAAATACTAGCTTTTAAAGATATATATCAGAAAAGTTGCTCCAGTTGACTAAATAGAGATTTGGAGAAAATTGCTGATAATATTTATTGTTACCAGTTAAAAGTCTGGGTGATTTTGGCATTTCCTAGTATTATCAATAGATACTATTACACTAGTTGTATTTTCCAACAATAATCAATAGTCTACAGATTATATAAAAATTAACTGAATAGTTCTATATCTCATTTGTTATATATATCTAGTATATCGAAATTGAAAATAAAATAAAACTCAATAAGTAACTATAATTCTTCTGTTTTATACAGAACTTACATCAGTTTAAATTGGGATCTTTATCAAAGGTATAGTCCGTATAAAATACACACTACATTGATATTATACAAGTTCTTTGTGAACAACTCTAAAAGATTTGAATATTATCTTTAAAGATAAATAGTTGGATATACTGATTAGAGCTTTCCTTGGTAGTATTGATATTGTAGTGTAATAAATTAATCAAGATTGAAACTATATAGATCATGATAAATACTGTAGCATCAGTGAAATGTACTTTAGTCACTGGGAACCTCTGGGAGTATTTGGAAAATGTTAGACCAGAATCCCAAAGCAGTCAAATCCCAGAACTGACTAGACCAATGCAGTGGCCTTCAGATACACCTGGCTGTGCTAGCAATCAGTCTGCAAGGACAGTGGGGGTTTTGTGACAACTAGAGAAGCATCTGGGAAAACAGGTGACACTGCAGCCTCAGGGCATCTGGGAAAGTAGATGACAAGCGTCTGTGCACCTGAGAAGGCAGACACCATGCTTGGAAGCACCTGGGAATGCAGGTAACAATCCTGGAAGCACCATGAACTACAGTAGAGCAGTCTAGCACAAACAACAACAACTTGCGAAGTGCTGCTAGTGTGCCAGGAAATCATCATTACTACTTATCATTAAACAATTGTTAAAACTCTTGTATTCTATCTGTATTCTCATCTATGTAACTATATATCTATGTATCTATATAGATATCCATCTATACCTGACATATCTGGACTGGCTGCAGGTGGTGTGTGAGAGCAATTGGTGGTGCACCTGAAGTTGCCAATCAAGTGAATATAAAGATGCATTTGGAGGCCAGCATTGAGCGAGTTTGGAGATGGACTTGAAGGAGATTATCAAACAAGTGTGGATTTGCACATGGAGGATATGATTGGGTGAGTGTGGAGATACACCTGAAGGTTATGATCAAGTGAGTTTGGGGATGGAATTGCTACCTATGATCATGCAAACTTGGAGGCCAGAATTGAGTGAATTTGAGGATGTACAAAAATGTCATAATCGAGCAAACTTAGAGGAGTACTTTGCGATAGCCAATCTGGAGGCAGTCAAGCTTGACGCAGTCAATTGGCAATTCAGATCGGTGCTGAGACTCAATTCATTGGCTAGTTAACTTACAACTGTGGAAATGAGAGGAGTTGTAGCGACCTTTCTGCTCTGATGGAGAGCTGGCTGATGGGAGTCGATCTTGTTGGGAGGTATGCCAAAAGCTGATGCCGCATTCAGGGGACAACTTGTAATCATGAGACTACAGGGAAGATAGTCTATCATGAGTAGATGCTGTACACAATGGATGCTGTACTATGGGTATGCTGTACTCAGAGTAAGCTGTATTTGGTATATGCTGTATTTGGTGTATGCTGGATTTGGTATATGGTGTGTTTGGTGTATGCTGTACTTGGTATAAGCTGTACTTGGTATATGCTGTACTAGGTATATGCTGTACTTGGTATATGCTGTACTTGGTATATGCTGTACTTGGTATATGCTGTACTTGGTATATGCTGTACTTGGTATATGCTGTACTCGGTATATGCTGTACTCGGTATATGCTGTACTCGGTATATGCTGTACTCGGTATATGCTGTACTCGGTATATGCTGTACTGGGTGTATGCTGTACTTGGTATATGCTGCACTCTGTGTATACTGTACTCAACATATACTGCACTCAGTTTATGCTGTACTCAGTCTGAGATGTGCTCCATGTATGCTGTAATAGGTGTATGCTGCACTCAGGAATAACTCATGATCATGGTATAGTGTTACCGGGAAGGATGATAAAACCATGTGTTCCATGATGATGGCAGAGTTATGGACAAGAACGAGAGATGGGGGAAGAAGACAGGAATAGTCTGACCCATACCAGCGGATGTTGGAAATCAGTGCTATAACATACCTGATTGGATGAAGAATATATCAAATCAGTGTACTGATCCACCGGATCAGGAGTCTTGCCTTCTGAATTGGGAATAGCCAATTGGCCTGTACACAAAATTCTCTTAAGTTCCAGTTTCACATGCTGATTTTCCAAATCTGCTTTCATATCTTGCTCTCTTGTCCTCAACTCAAATATCAACTGGGAATACAACAGTACGTTCTCTCTCTCTATCTTCCCATGCCATAATCATCAGTTAACACGGAGTACGGCATACACCAAGATTACCATATACCAAATGCAGCATCAACTGAGTGCAGTATCAACCCATGATTGACTGTCTCCTGCTCCTGGCCAGTCTGTCATATCGTATCTCTCATTTCTCACTGGACATTGTTGTACACTGCTTTCAACATTAGCATGACTATGAGTGCACCAAAGAATAGAGTCCCAGCTGCTGTCACACCTCCCAATTGACTGCATCATAAGCAACCACCTCCCAATTGACTGCCTCCCAATTGACCGCCTCCCAATTGACTGCCTCCCAATTGACCGCCTGCCAATCAATCGCGTCCCAATCAACCTCCTCCCAATTGAATGCTTCCTAGTTGACAACCTCCATCTTCACCACCTACTGCCTGACCACCTGGAGATGGACCTCCTGCAGATTGACCTCCTGCGGATTGACTGCATGCAGATTGACCACCTGCAGATTGACGGCCAGTAGATTGACAGCCTGCCGATTGACCGCCTGCAGATTGACCACCTGCAGATTGACTGCCTGCAGATTGACCGCCTGCAGATTGACTGCATCCAAATCGACCACCACCAAATACTGCTCCATATTCACTTGTTTAAGGCCTCCTTGCCAGTTAGGAAAAGGTTCTGTGCTACCATAATCGACATTTACAATGGTGGTAACTGCTGAATTACAGATGGCTACCCTTGACGATGGTGCAATGCTATATATTTGTACTGTTAATGGAGTGTTATGGGAGTGTTACCATATATCACCATGTGTGATAACCATGTACAGAATGAAGTATATTTCTCATACTGTATACCCTTTCTTCACCCTGTGTTTTAAATTGCTGCCATCACTGCCATCACCATCACCACCATCACCATCACCACCATCACCACCACCACCACCATCACCATCACCAGCACCATGACCATCACCACCAGCAGACATTATATTCTTAAATCATCCCTCCATGAGGTTTATGTATTACCCCACCACCAACTCTCAGCACAGCCAGATCCACTACTACAGGCTATGCCGCATCCACTGTAAGGGCACATTTGCCTGCGTCCGGCCTCATAGGTATACGTATGGTAATTATAGGAATACGGTTGCAAATGTGGATGCGAGTGATAGTAGATGTAGATGTATAGGTAAGATTATCGCTAGAGATCTAAGGCTCGTGGCAAGCTGACAATATAGAATGGCCATTACCCAGCCCGGGTCACGTGCCACCGTGACATTATCCCTCTCTTTTGGTGCAGACCTCCTGGGGTGTATAAACCGTACAAGAGAAAAGGAAAGGAAGCATTAAACAATTGCGCCACGTACGTACTCGTACAAACTCAAAGGTCTCGCTACCGATTGGCACCGTACAGTAGCCTTTCAGTGGATCCGGCGCACGGGGAGACTCCACCTCCCCTTGGCTGTGATCGAGAGGTGGTAACAACCCGTGCCGACACCATTTGTACTGCGCCGAGATCCAAGGAAGCAAAGTGGTATGAAAAGGAGAAGAGAAGACAAGGGAAACATAGAATAAAAGAATCATCCTACGTACACAATCGTACGAACCCATAAGTCCCACAACCATTCAGTACCGCTCAGGGTGACCTTTCGGCGGATCCGGCGCACAGGGAAACTCCACCCCCCATCGACTGTGATCTGGAGGTGGTAAAACCCATACCGACGCCATACATACCGGGCCGAGATCGAAAGAAGTGATGAATGATGGAGAAGAGAAGAGAAGAGAAGAAACAGAAGAAAGGAAAGCCCAACTGATAACTTTCCTGCTGTTCCGAGTTCCGAAACTATTGACTCATTTCCTCCGCTCCCGAGCCTCGGACCTCCATTCCTTCTTGTCTCCACTCCCGAACTCATACAGCGTCCGACCAGCCATCCAGTACCGCACTGGTAGCCTGGGTATCTCGGTGTAGGTCATTGTCGGAATTCGTTAGGGCGGTAGAGCATCTGCTCATGACTTGGCATCGATGGGAGCTTCTGCCGCCGGCATCAGTCATAGCCATCAATCGTATACTTCAATTTCGTGTAGTCTCATTCGTAGACACCTAACACGTAAGTTTCTCTAATATGGTTATACTTACCAAGTTCAAGCACACTAGTGCTGTCTGAGCTCTGTGCACTGCTTCATCATGTTCTGTGAAGTATATCTTGCGACCGGTAGTCATCGGTACTCAGTGTGGTGGGAATATGGCTCCCACCACTACAAATCCACGCAATTGAGTGGGTACGTGACTGGGTTAGGGTTATCGAGGCTCTGCATCACGCCATCGAGATCATCTCTTTGCTTCTTTTGAAAATTCATCGCTCCATCGACGACTTCTCGATCATATCCATTGTCGATTGCCATCGTGGCTCCGTAGCAGTGTCACTTGGATCTCCGAATTGATATTGGGATTCATCGGTGATTTGATACGTAATTCAGTTCGGCTTTCGCTTCATCTGCAGACTATCTTCCTTCTGCTTCGGTCGTCCTTCTGCGTCGCCCACTGTCCAGTGTCTATCCTGACTTGCTCTGCCTGTTGACTTACTGTTGGATGAGATGTCCCGATGCGCTCAATCTTGACGTCATTGCAACGGCTATGCCTCGTCGTGACTTGTTCTGCCTGTGGACTTACTGTCGAATGATGCGTCCCAATGCGCTCAATCTCGACGTCATTTGCAACGGCGCCTTGTCTTGACTTTGGGCAATGATGTGAGCTTTCGCTCCTGGCATCGTCATAGCCGTCAGTTCTCATATGTGACTCGTTGGTGACCATTTGAGGATTGTAGAATGCGCCAATTGCATCAGGCGTGGGCGGTATATCATTGATCCAGATCTAACACGTAAGCTTCACACTGGGTGGTCATACTCACCGCAATAGTAGCGCGCTTCTGCTCTTGGAAAGCGGCTTTGCATATGCGGATTCCGGCATCTCTTGATTCGGCATTTGGTAGGGTCTTGGTGGCCCTCTTCTCCCTGTGGCCATCTTGGTACGCATTTGGTAGGCCTCTGGTAATGTGGTTTGGCATTCAGTTGGGTATGCTGCTCGGCAATAGTTTCTTGATCCTTCCGTACGCCATTCGGTAACCGTCTCAGTCAGTCGCTTGGTATGGTAAGGCTCCCGGTAATCCTCTCGATCTCCATGTGAAGTCCTTCGGCAGTGATATCCATCGCTGTGAGATCTCCGTGATCATCTCTTGGTAGTTCTCTCGACTGACTCTTGTGATGACATTTGATAGACTATTGAGTACACTCGGTGGTCATATTCAATCTCGTTCGGGACCAGTTCGGTAGGCATGTCGCGGTCGTTTGGTATCTCGTTCGGAACTGCTTCGGTTCCCATATTTGCTCTCGTTTGGCATGGATCAGGCTCGCTTGACTTATCGTCTATCTGGTGCATTTGCAGGTCCACTGGACATCCGTCATATGCTAGGTGAACTTATGGTCTTGGATCATGGGGTGTGCTCGCTAGCTCTCCTCCGGGTTTGCTTGTCGATTCATCTTTAGGTGTGTTTGCCATCACATTACTTGACTCGGTTGACTTATCATTGTTCTCTGAGTCCACTAGTCGATTCATGTCCAGGTGCACTTGCCGCTGATAGCCTTCTCAATTGGTGAATGGATCTTATAGTGCATTGTTCCTGCACTTCCGGGACAGTAATTGTTTGCTGTAGGGGTTGTTTGAGCTTCTGGTACAGTCATCCCCCTCTTTTGAAAGTCGTTGCTCCACCGGAGACCAATCTCATATGGCTTCGGAGGGAACATCGATTTGCAGTTGTCAAGGGTCATTGTAGTTGTGTATCTCGGGATCGCTGAGTCACAGTCGGGATGTTATTCGGGAGTATGCTGGGTAATGTGACTTCGAAACAGGTATGGCATTGTATTCCGTATTGTAATCGTCATTGTATTTGGCATTGTAATCGGCATTGTAATTTCTGCCATATGGCACTTGATTTGGTCTCTTGAATAGTAGTCGGGATTGTACTCGGTACGGCAAGGCAGCTGGTACATATATCTGCATTTGGGCATTCAATTGGTAGTCTCGTAGATTGTCATTGAAAGTATTGAAGATAGGGTAGAATTCCACATAACTTCGTGTATGTTGCCATAGTCAAAGATTGATTGTCATCCATCTCCGGGTATCACCGGGATGGGCATATCAGTGCTCATAAATAGAATTCTCATAGTCTCAACGATAGCTTGTTGCTCTATAAGTAGCCTTCTGCAGGACCGTTGTCTCTCGTATCTGGGACATTATCTCATGCCCGGGCCTCCAATTGTAGTTTATAAGTCTTCAACGTTTCTGAGTGTGCTCTTCGCTCTCAAATGTCATTGGTCTGTCGGGGTTATCTCCAAATTGAAGACTCGCCTGTATTCGTACGGCTCTGAGTCTGCTCCGTCCATGGTAGTCAAAAGAATCAAAGAAATGATGGATGTGGTGGAAGGGAATATCCAGGTGGCCTTGTCATCAACGGTTCGCCCACAAAGGAGCCAAGCCCCGCCATCCAATCACTCCCTTCGGGTCTCGGCGAGCAGGCAGCAGTCATTCAAGCATCTCCTCGGAGCAGCTCTTCTGCCGCAACTACCGCCGCTGCTCTCTGCTTGTCGCGTCCAGCCCTTGGGTCTGTATTACCTGGTGAATCCAAGGTGATGTCTTCCAAAGTCGCTCCCAGTAGCCATATGCATTCCCCAGTCTGTTGGGCAGATGCTACGACGACTTCAATGCTAGTTGGAAGATCGTCGAATGCGGTTGCTCCGAGTGTCTGTATACCTGGACCGCGCCCCAGAAACTGGTCATTGACCTTATGGTTATCAGTTTCAGCTTGTGAGACCTTCGATGCCACTGCCGTAGTCATCGGTGTCATTCCTCCGCTCCACTCGCACTCGGTAATCACAGGGAGTCAATCGAGCCCAGTCGATGTCAGGATTTTGTTTGTGGAACCATGGTAAGCCATGTATTCAATCGTATGCATGCATTGACATGACTAGCACGTCTGATTTGTCTACCAGTGCAAGATAGTCCAAGTACTGGACTGTGATCCGCATCTTCTGGTGTCCTTTGAATGTTGCATCACTCATCCGTTCAATGCCGAGGGTGGTGATGTGTGCCGCCTAATGAGATATCCCGAGTCGCCTTGAGAAGCCTCGGTGTCTTCATATACAGATGCTGTTTGCGCCGCAGTTGATAAGAACCAGTAGGCGTTGCATCTCGCCATTTCTGTCTGGTATTTGTACATCGTGAACTATGTTTGCCGAATAGATATTGACTTAACATTTTCGTCCAGAGTCGTCATTAGTGTCTCAGCTGCCACTTGTTTCCACCTGCTGAGTGTCAAATGGTCGTTGGTGCTTGATTTGTCGATTGCTCCCTTGTCGTTAATGTAATTGCAGTCGAAGATCATTCATATGGTAGGTGAACTTCGATCGTCCATAAAACTTGTGCTGAGGTGATCCTAGTCAATGTAGTCATTGTAGTTGTCATAGGGAGTTTGTGGAATTGTGTCTTTGACCGAAAATGCACTTCACACTGCGCAGTGTATCGCCGCTATAAGTTCGCTTCAATCCAGGGAAAGCTTCTCATCCTCAATGTCCTTAATTGTAGTGTGTCATCTCCGTCAGTGCACTTCCCTTGTGCAGATGTTTATGGCGGTAAGAGTGCTTCAATCGTAGTCAGATCTTCCTCCATAGGTATGAGTAGCCGTAGGTTTGCCGTAGAATGCTGCTGTATGTGGGCATCTTCGAGATTGCTAGAGCCGTAGGTGTACATGCAAACTGAGATAGGTGCACTTGGCTCGATTGGGAGAAATGCAGTCGTAACTGTGCTGACTCGGAAATCGTCTGACTTCGCCTTGATTCTCGATATGGCCGCATTCAGGGGTAAGATTACTCGGTTGATTGTAGGTGCTTGGACTGGTGATCACGCTCAATTGACTTGTAGGAATGGTCTTGTACTCGTGATCATCGTCTTTAATGTCGGCGACGCGCCTTGTGCGCCATTAGGTCTCTGAGCTCTATAGGTTTCGGCCGTGAATTGACGCGGTCAGCGGTGCAGTTACGAGTTCTCTGGTGTCCGGTGGTCGATTGCAGCCATTCGAAGTAATTGTTGTCGTCTTGGACTCTTTGGTGATAATCATCGTCTTTGTTGCCGGTGAGGCGCCTTGTGCGCCGTTGTTCTCCGAGCTCTACTCCTCTGTCGTCAGGGGGCTCAATTTAATCGTGGAATAATGAAAGGGTGGTGCATCGCAGTAATCATGCTTCGATATCTCGTTTGGAGGGCAGTATTGTGAATTGTTGACTCCATTGTGTTGCTTGTCGGAACAAGGGGTAATAACTTGTCTACTCCTAATCCCATCAGCGAAACGTATCCGTATACTGAAAAAGCGATAATAGTGTAAGGGCACGTATGCCTGCGTCCGGCCTTATAGGAATACGTATGGTAATTACAAGGATACGGTTGCAAACGTGAATGCGAGTGATAGTAGATGTAGATGTATAGGTACGATTATCGCTAGAGATCTAAGGCTTGTGGCGAGCCGACTATATAGAATGGCCGTTACCCGGCCAGGGTCACGTGCCGCCGTGACCTCCACTGCCAGAGGCAAAGCCAGATCCACCCCTGGGTGCGAAGCCAGATCCACACCTACCAGCGAAGCCAGATCCACCCAAACCAGGAAGCCAGTTTCACTCCAACCAGTGAAGCCCATTGCACCCCTACAAGGTTGCTCCCACCGGAGCCTGATCCACTGTTTGTTGCCTGCTTCCAGTTCTACCTGTGAGGCCAGTTTCACCCCTACCAGCGAAGCCAGATCCACCACTGTCAGCTTGCTCCCAGCAAGGTCAGATTGTCACAGAGCTGAGAGTGATCATATCAGAGCTTTGAAACCAAGCGTGTTAGAGTGTTAAACGTGAGTATGTCAGAGTTGTGAGTTGACAGACCAAGGATATCAGTTGTGAAAGTGAGCATGTCAGAGTTGTGAGATCGAAGCCAGGTTGGAAACTTCTTGTTAGCTCATAGCGAATAATAATACTCTGTTCCCTGCACAGCCAGTTTCACCCTTGCCAGCGAAGCCAGTGTAAAACCAAACAGCAAAGCCAGATCCACCACTATCAGCTTGCTCCCAGTAAAGACAGATTCACACATATCAGCAAAGCCAGGTACACCCTAACCAGCGAAGCTCGATCCACTGCTACCAGTAAACTCAGTTTCATCCCTACCGGCAAAGGCAGTTTCTCCCCAACCTGCGAAGCCAGATCCACTGTTACCAGCTTGCTCCCACCAATGCCAGATCCACACCTTCCAGCGAAGCCAGTCACACCACTAGCAGCATATTCAGTTGCACCCCTACCAGGTCGCTCCCACTGAAGCCTGATCCACTGCTTCTGGCCTGCTTCCAGTGCTACCAGTAAAGCCATTTTCACCCGTACCAGCGAAGCTGGATTCACCACTGCTAGCGAAGCCGGATCCACCACTACCAGCTGGCTCCCAGCGAAGCCAGAATGTCAGAGAGGTGAGAGTGAGCATGTCAGAGTGGTGAGACCACACATGTCAGAGCTTTAATGGTGAGTTGGTCATAGTTGTGAGAGCAAGCATATTAGTTATGAAAGTGAGTATGTTAGAGTTGTGGGAGCAACCATGTCAGCATTGTGGGAGTGAGAATGTCAGAGTTCTGGGAGCAAGCGTGTCAGGGTCATGAGTGTCAGGGTGTGAGCTCGTCAGAGTTGACTGGGTGAGTATGTCAGAGTTGAAAGGATCCATATTAACGATGTGAAACAAGATGTTAGAGTAGCAAATACAAGAGTAATTGTGACGACAATAAACTATTATCCATGAAATGTGGTATATACTATCTGCAGTGCAATGGTTGCATTACAGTAATAATTCGGTTGTGCAATGGGTAAATTCCATGTACATTATCAGAGGTTACAGGAAATGACTCCAGGGTCGTGTCTCTTATTTTGTGTCATTGGTGTTATGGGAGCATCAGTAAAAACTTAATTTCCTTCATTAAATTTATTTAGTTTAATCTACCCACAAACTCAAAAAAAATCAAACTGAGGTTTCCCTGAATTATGTCATTGCTTTAAGGTTCCTGAGGATTCATTGAGTTGTTGTGATGCTGTTTTCAAGTGTTATGACCAGTTTACCCACTTTTGCGAATGTGACAATGAGCACTTGATGAATGGTTCACACTTCCTTTTTCAATATCACAAATCTTCACTCGGCATACTCCTAAGTTGCCCAGGTGGATTTGCCGTCACAACAATAATACTACTTGCTCCGTACGTTTAATGAAGCGTGCAGTCCTTGTTTCCAATGATCCCTCATGGCTGAATTTGACCAATGATAGTGACCATTAGTGTAAGCAATGGTTCCGGACCTTCACTTCTGGTCCTGGTCCAGGTCCAAACCACACCGTTGCCAAATTGGCTGTCAGGGTCGTCAATAAACCCGAGTCTTCAACTGGGGTAAGGTTCGATGGTATGCTCCCAAGCTATCTGAATTGGGCGGGTTGTCAGCGGGTCACCCAGCAGGTCCATCTATAGATTCATATAAGGCTCTTGTCGTTGCAGTTTGTTAAAAGTATCTTATCAATATTGCATTTGCAACAACCAATAATACGTTTTTGCATGTTTTGCAGTTTGCAATATTGATTGGTTTGGAATCCGTGTTCTACCTTTGATATATTGAACTGTTGCCTCCCAGGGTGGTCAATCATTCCGTTATGAGCAAGAAAATCTACAAGATGTCATGATTACCTAATATGGAAGAACTAACATTGTTGACTCTCCATTTACGCTCATTTTGAGGCTGCGGTAGGGAGCATGTCACTGTTGCTTTTGCCAGTAAAGACAGCCAATATCTGATAAATGGGTGTCTGCAACCAACCAGAACATAAATTACCCAAGATGCGAAGCTAACAATCATTGACGCTCCTTTGACGCTCAGCCTCAGAATCAGGCGGTGACCCTGTTGCTGTCTCTTTTGCCTAAAACAGCTGCTAATGCGTCGGTTATGCATAACGGCGACCATATCATTGATTAATTACCGTACTTACAAAACCACAAATCGTTGACGCTCCGTTGACGCTTATTTCAATGTATTGTCCATGCAACAACTGCTGCCATTGATGATAGTTTTCATCATGATTTGAACTTATTGGCTGTCTTTCTGACAGATTAAGACTCAGCCCTGTGGCAAAGCCGAGCACAGTAACATTCTTGCACTGTTCGCTCTCACACAACTACACTTTACATATCATGCCACAAGATTCATTGCGCCTGCTATACATCTGTTTATCAACCGATATTTACAAGCTACTACTCACCATTTGCCCAAAATATATCTCTAACAGAAACTCTTGGTCATGATAAATAAACAAGTGGGTGAAACATTGATGCATTCTGTCCTACTTTGTGTCCACTCCCATATTGCTCCTCGTTTCAATTGTATTGACAGTCACCGACACCTTTTCAGCCTGCCTCTTCTACTTGCATGTAGGCCGAATCAATCTGGGAACATTTGGCGTGGCTCTCACATCCTGCCGCTCTGGGCATTCCGGAACCTCGATGGCATTGACTTTCCCAATATCAGATTCGATGTCTGCCGTGAGATCGTCTTCGCAGTCAGTTGGATTATCCAAGTCCCCATCCCAGTTAAGCCAATAGTTGGTGTCCAAAAGGCTTTCAGATGCACTATCCTCATCACCTTCGACTGGATGACAGTTGATTCGTCTGATTTGGCGGACATCTACTATTTGAGTTCGTCCTGCTGGGAGGTTCTTTGCAGAGAAAGCTGGTTGCAAAGGAGATATTTCTGACAATTTCAATGCAGCCACACCATCATGTTGAAAGAGTGACCAGGATGCTTAACGATCTCTTCCATATCCGAAATGTATCCTACGGCCGTCATCTGCTTGGTTTGAGCGTGAGATTCGCTCTGTGTAGCACGTAGGTTTTGGCAGTGCTGTGACATCTCCAAAAAGTTGTGAACCTTGGCCATTCAGTGCAATGTCCTCTCTTCTGCATCTTTCTTTGTTTCCGAGTTGTTTTCTGTGTTCTTCGGATCCAACACTGGGTCAGTGCCTGCCAAATTACCGTTATTGGCATGAGCGACATCAGCAAAATGTAAAATGGTTTGGAAGTCATAACTGAACAACTCAGCAACTCTGAACAGCCACACTGAGTCATCCAGATGCTCCCAGATGCTCCCAGATAGGCTAGATGCAAAGCAATGTGCTGTCAGATGTTCCGAGACTATGTCACCAGTGCACCTCAATGCTCCGGAAGTTTTGGAACAGAATCCAAGAATATTATGAAGAGTGTAAAGTTGTCTTCAAAACGCATCCAAATCAAACTATTAGGATGTGCAAATTTTGGAGCCATGGGGAGTATTGGCCGTGTCTCCGAGAGTATTCCGGTGCACCTGAAAACTGGAGTCATACTCTCTGGGAGTGATGATTATAATGTTATATCAAATAGTACAATTCAAATAACTATCGTCCTCCAGCACACCTTGATCCAGGCATTGTAACTTTAATACACAGTCCAGTAGGTATCTAAATCCACATGATTATTTACAAGCCATACGCAATCGATTCTATCTAATGCAGCATTCTCTCGCACCAAATGTGCTGGTCCAACAATTGCTCCGACTGGTACAATATGCATCATATCAGTCTGTTTGACAACCCGGATCAACCCGTCAACACAATCAGCCCCACCACGCGGATCTTTGTACTTTGTTGGAATCACCACCGCATATTCTTGAGCTTGAGGACGTAATATCCATTGTTGAGTCTTCTTGCACCTTATTGAAAAGGTCAAAATTGTATTTCCGGTGGGCAGGCACTCCTGAAATTCGAGGATGTGATTCAGTGCAGTCCAGCTGAAGTATAATACAAGGAAACATGGAAGTCGGCCATGGAAGGTGTTATCGAGGTCACTGTCCATATATTGGACCCAGATGTTATCAGATTCAGGCATGATCCCTTGGGTGGTATTGGTATATTCTACCTTGAAATCAAGTCCCAGACTCTCAACAGGAGTGGGGCAGTGAAATGGTTGACGGTAGTACAACAGCCCATACCGAAGTTTAATAAATATACTGTCTATGAGTACATTCTGATCATATCCAAGCACCAGTCCACTAACTTCACGTCCCAAGTCCTCTTCAATTGGTGCACGGAATAGCTGTCCAAAGTTGTGAATTCCTACATCCTCTGATGCATCTCTGAGTGAGATTAATTTGATACTTCTGCAAACTCCATGGACATGAGTTTCTCTCAACTGATGTACCTGTTGTGATACGGGGCGGAAAAATGGCCCTGCCTGACATTTCCGGACGCGTAAAAGATGGTTTCTGTGCGTATTTCACCGTTCATCGGCAGCTGATAGTAGGTTAAATACTTTTGGACAGTCAATATCGTACCAGCCTTGAAGGGCAAGATACAACAGTGTCTCCTCCATATAGTCAAGACCGGTACACTGGTCATTGTGCTAGAGCATCTGTTGAATGTAATGGGCTTTGTTGGTAGATGGATTTGCCTCTTTCAGATTGCCGATACGTAGCCGTTCAGAAATATTGCCGGTGACATTGTCGCCAGAACCCAGTTGCCGAATTGACTCAGACGTATCGCTCACAAAATGCTATCTTGGATATCCGAAATGTATTACACGCTGTTGGATGGTTTGCCGGAGCTCCTGAATGCTGATTGCCTGCCACCAGGCTTCACACTCAACCAAGCGGATGGAGAATTCCTTCATGAACCCCATCTGGTATTTCGAAGTGATACAATAAATCACTCTCACAAGCTGATTAACAACACCGTCTGTATCAGCGATATTCCAGGTGATGGCTTCAGTCCCAGCATCGCATGGATGGACCTGAAATTTCACATGCTTGTCGGCGATCATGTTTAGCGCCCCATAGGCCTCGTCTTCTGCAGCAGACTTCATTTGAGTAAGTTTGTTGGCGAATGTGCCTCTGGGACAGGTTGCCGTATTCCCGACTTCCTGCAATAGTTGTCGCTCATGATGTTGGAATAATTTATCGAAAAGCTTTGGTTTAGCAGGTGTCACCTGATGGATTTTGCGCTCCAATCGCTCAATTGCCCTCTGCCGATCAGTATCTGACCATATGGTTGTCACTTGTTGGGTTCTATTCAGGCACACCTGAAATCGTCTTCCTTTTGAGGTAGTAACCTGTTCAGCCCTGTACAGCTGAACCTCCATTGCAGCACAGATTTTGTGAATGTTTTGTTGTTGTAACTGATGGGATTCTCTTGCCAACGGTTCATCCACTTTGGCCTTTGCAGACTTTGACACTTTCTGTTCTCGAAATGCACCCTTCATCTTGTAAAATCACCTCAGTGCATTGTGTAGTGCTGTGAGGGAAAGATCACCATGATTTTGTTGGCTGACAAGTAGAGAGAATTCACATAATGCCTATACTGCTCCCATCACCATTTCATCAGAGGCTATTTCCGCTGCAGTTTTCCCGGCATCCTGGGAGCAGTCAAGAATTGGAGCGCAATTCACTGTCAGTGATCTGATCATGCCCTGGATTTCTTTTCCCTGCCAGGAGCCCCTTTTCAACAAATCAAATAGGTTAGAGAAGCACTGGAGGCCTGGATATCATGGTACTGATGTTAATCGATTGTCAAATTGATCCTTGACATTTCTAGCTTTCAGGTATACAAATGGCCAGTGCAATAAGTCTTCAACTGAACCGCGGAGCAGCTGATGCAATACATTGGGCTGCCAAAGGCGATGGACATTGCAGAGAGGGCATTGCAAGATCTCGTTGCGGATTGGATGAACACCAAGAGTGTTCAGAAGATCAATATTAGTTTTGTACAGAAGCTACAAATGAACATGCTGATTTCTTGAGTTATCAAGTGGTCGAAAAGTCGAATGCCCCATCGGGGCACCTTTACAAATTTCACACATCGGGGAGGAGCCTTATGCGACTTGAGCAAGCATGACATGTTCGGGATAATCCCCGACCCAGGCAGCCAAAAGAGGGTAAAACTGTCGCTGGAATCCATCAGCACAATTCCATTTCAAGCCGGGGCCAGTTATGTCAAGATACCTGAGTGCGGACAGCACTGTTCCAACCGTGGAATGCCATGCCTCATCAGTATTTTTGGCACCTTTCGGGGGACAAGCGTTCAGCCCAACAAGAATCCAGGCGGGCTTTGTAGGTTTGCAGCGGATATCTTTTCGAATATTTCCAATCGCTAGACACTGCAGCCAGCAATGCTGGTCGCCCGAAATATTGGTCCAGTGAGTCTTGTCAGATCCACAAAGAACTGGCACAACCGTCGCTCCGGCAGGAAGCTGATCTTGCGTATCCCACCGCCAACCACCAGTGGTCATCTCGCTGTATATTTGGCGAATTTCCGAGCCAGCAAGACGCTCCAGTTCGAAATTGAGGTGCACCTGAGATGGGGGATGAGCCAAATGGAACTGGATACATTCCAAAATATCCCTGTATTATAATGTTCCGAAGATGTGCGAATGATCTTCAATCCAACACTCATCGCCGAGCCCGCAATTGAGTCAAAAGGGGTGCTTTCATAGCGCATCTGCTGATTCAAACGATTCAATATTGAAGTTGTCCAGTCCATGCCTCAGATGTTGATCCATCCACATTTCCGTTTGTTGGCCAAATGATTGAGCCTGTTGAAAGTCGTGTGCTGACCGGAATGGATGCCATGGATCCCATTGTTCTGATTACTTGCATTTCTTGTTGTACAATCCAGTTGCTTTGACATATGCTTTGCCACCCGCATTTACCACACCAACTACCTGCCTATGTGCCTACGTCTTTGTTGGATCCTGGGGTACAAGTCAGATCAGGCTTTTGGGGGTCTGCAGTTTCTTCGTCGCGAGCATCCTCAGGTGATGGTGCACCAGGTACATTGTGTATGGGTAGATGGATCAGATGACTATGCTCATCGATCGCCATTCAGGTGCACCGACTGAAGTCGCACCATGATGGCTCGGGCCGATCCCAACCTGCAGGTGGTCAAATCCCCTCAGGTAATAGCCTTTCATTCATGGATATTGGTGATATTGTTGATAGTGAGCCTCGAGTCAGTTCTGGTCGAATACTATCTTTTTGCAGATCAAGCACTTAACATGTTTTCTGCAAGTGTTGACCATATTGGAGAAATGGTCCCTGAACAAGTATTTGGATGAATCTCGATGATGCTTCAGCGGGTGATATTGAGCCTCAGCGATATCGGTTTGCAAGAGAGCTAACTCAGGTTAGCGTAACACATTCACAGCCTCATCGCACCCTGCCAAATGCTGGGGGGAGGTTTCTTTTGTCATCACCACAATGGGGCCTTATACCATGTAATTGCGGCATGGTGAGCTATACCTATGCTCGAGCCTCCGAGCAGCTGATAATGAAGGTAGATCGTCATAATTCAATGAATAGATGAGGTTCCTAGCTAGCTGGATGCCCGGGCAATGATTATCGAGAACTGATAAGGCTGGTAGGATGTTTGCTTCAGTAACGATTCTTGACTGGAGCGTGGATCATGAGGAGAAATATGATGTATAGGCAAGGAGCTCAATTGGAAGCAATCACTGTTGCTGCTAGACTCAAATGCCTCCTATTGAATGAGGTTGCAAGGCTGTACACGCACAACGTATGTGTTATATCCCTGGTCTTGCTAACCTTCATACTGGATATAGTTCTTGTTGGGTTCCTGGAGATATCATATCATATCCCTTCTATGACCTGTAAAGTCATGGAAGCATACAAAGGTGAGCACCTATCCCATACCCTAGTATATGAATTTGAGCATATGACATAGACAGGCGGGATGTGTGCGATTAAGGTTTTTTGTTCTCAAGGCCCGGATTGGTTTCATGGGTCGAAGGTGTAGTGAAACACCACAGTTCGTGACAACAGAATGGGATATAAGCAGCCCATCCTTCCGCAGAAGGTCACTGCTACATGCAGTATACTCAACCATACTCCGATTCATTCTACCTCACATCTCGCATCTACAGTAGTTTATCACCATCTTTGGTCACAGAGAGCATGTTGACGAAAGAATCTCCACCGAAGACAGTGTACATGGCTCTACGTGGTGGCCGAATTGGGGCGCAACAATGCCGTAACGGCAATTCAGGATCTTCGGATAATGGTTCATGAACTGCCATAGGCAACGACAGTCAATTTGGGAAACACACTGATCAATATCTTCTGCCGCAAGGGTATGGTTACCCACCTTCACAGCAGCCATTTCCAGGCGCTCCGCAGTTTTATCACTAGTCTCCATTCAACATGCCACACAGTTCGCAACCAACCACCAGCGCAAGCCCAGCATATCCAAGTTATGGGCCACTGTGGCAAGGATATGACCTCCACCAAGGCAGTTATGGCGGGTCTCAAACGTTCCCCCCTCCGCAGTTTTCAGGACAGGGGTCATTATCCCCAAGTGCACTGAGAGTGCCTCCAGGACCGCCAGAAAACAATCGAGTTAATTGGCCAATATCTTCCAACCCTGATCCGCCACCTGGACCTCCGTCTGGCACACCTGGGAGACCCCCGATTAGCATCCCAATGAAAAGATTCCAGCCGCCAGCGGAACCGCGGAAAACAGATGTCGCAGGGATTGTGGACTTGGCCCCATTGCCGGAGATTTCCAACAACCATCATGATGCAGATGATGAGAGTGATGATTCCTCGGACTAGGGCAGTGCAGAAGGCAAACTGCCAATCAGCGTGAAGCAAACCGAATTCTCCTTGAAGCAATTAGTCCAAACGATGGGGTAGGCCTACTACAGTGCATTCGACGAGTGGAAGAAAGTAAGGGTGGCAGGGTTTCTGGAGAGAAAGCATCGGACCATTATCCGGAGCCAGATCCATTTTGAACAGGTTCGAGATGGACCCATCCACAGGGAGACGGCGGTTGCAGATTCTTTGAAGACCTTCGAGAACTGGCTGCCGTTGGTTCATTTCGGTAATGTTGAATGGATTCACTGGCCGTGGGTGGAGATGATTTCGAAGAAATGAGCAAGCAAAATTCAGGAGGCGAGGAAAGAAGAAAGGCGAGGCAACAAGCAACCGGTGATGGATCTGGGCGAGCACGCGAGCAAACAGGTGAGAAGTAACCTCCCCGAGTTGTCAAATTCAACTTTCATTGTTGTAATTCGCTGGGTGTCGTATGGGAAGGATAAGGTTCTAGCCCCCAAATGACTCCAAACTTTGTATACAGATGTGAGGCACTGGGAGGAGCTGGTTGATTTCATGGGACAAAAACGGAGGCCCGACAGAGCCATAGATTCTAACAGCGATGTTCAAGTCCACCTTGGAGCATGACGACTTGGAAGAAAAGTATACGGGTTTATATACACACGGGCAAATCATCAATAACCCCATCTATGGCCAGATTTCGTTCAACTGTTGCCTTTCAAATGCTTTCAAGTTGAAACCTGGACACAATGTGAAGATATTTGTGGTTGAAATGATGAGAGCTACAGGGAAGGAGATTGCCGAGCACATAATTAGACCGGCAAAGGTAATCCCCTCTTGCCGTGTTAAAGCTAGACGTGCGCAACTGCTAATCATTATACATGGACTTTGGAAGGTTCTGAAGTGGGTGGTAGAGAAGAGGGATAGGAGGATGGTGGCAACAGAATGATACATGTATTAATGTAACTTCTGGATGAAAGAATTGAATTGTTTGTATTCCATCCATAGAGATTCGTTCAAATGGTTGCTTGTCTGTGAATTACCTAACGTTGAGATGAATTTCAGGAGCACTGGAATATGAGCCTATCTGCCCAGCTTACATCGGAGCAACTGAAAGTGATCATTGAGGACGAAAAGAACACAGACAAAGGGGTCAGGGAGGTTCAGGAGCAATTGGAGGATGGTGAGGAGGTCCTCGAACCAGAAAATACGAGTTCAGTATTGTGTACTGTTCCCAATACAATCAACACCGAATTTGAACATGAGTGTCTTGATGAGGCAGTCACGCTGCTGATGGCCCACCCGATTCGCCCATCAACAGAGGACCATGTTTCAGGCGACAAGGATTCAATTCCAGGCCTGCCCGGAACGAATTTCCTGGTGCACCAGGTTTGGGCCATATGGTTCATTGTGAGGAGGTTAGTTTGGGTTTCTGATCTGCCAGGAGCACTGGTGGCGGATGAAATGGGTCATGGCAAGACTTTCACCCTGGTGGCAGCAGCATTGAGATGTAAACTGCCGACCGAGAAAGTTGTAATGGGGTTACCGCTGTCGATTGTGTGGGGAAATACCATTGACAAGTGGGTGAATATGGCACCGAATGACTTTCCCGGTATATTCACTGAGGAACGGGAGTGGTATCCATTGCGGAGATAGAATTCAGTGCCCCACCGCCTTTCAGAGATACAGACAACTCCCCTGCAGGGGCATCCTGCACTTACATCAGCCGCTGAACCAATCTTGGTGGACATAATGCCAGAGTGGCAGAGACGTTCAAGAGTGTCATCGAGAAGATGACATATGGAACCGAATTTAAACTCGTAAACGCGTTGTGTGTGCAAAATCCGTATCTCACCCATGATGATCTGAACACTAGTAATGACCAGCCGGACATCTGGTGGAATATCCACCTTGTTTCATACGATACCGTAACATCCAGAGCGAAACTATCAAGTAACAGTCAACTCTCATACTGTGTATGGAGTTTTGGGATATTTGATGAGTCCCATTGGTACAAGACTGAAAATAGTGTGGGCTGGCAAATTGCGATGAATGCGATAATTGGATTCAAACTTCAAGTCACTGCAACGCCAGGATTCCATTCACTCTATGACTGGTGTTATCAGATGATGTGGCTGTTTTCAGGTGCGCCTGAAAATCCAGAAGATGATACTGTGATGGAAAAGCATGGTGCAGAGGCATTGTATTCCGCAGTGAAAAGTTTGATACAGTGTATCCGGACTGAAGATGAAGAAGCTCAACAGGATGCAGCGCACCGGATGATACAGATTGCAAGTCTTGGATGATGGGGCGGTGGTCGCAATCGACCCTTCCCAATGGACAACCACTCATCCGGATACCAAACGAGAATGCACACCTCATTGATCTTGTGTGGACAGAGAAAGAGCAAGCAAATGTGATGACCCTGGTGAAGAGGTACACGTCATGGGGTGCTTCGGGAGCATGGAGGGTTCATTGATGGTGGCTAGCATGTTTTCCGTTAGTGTTGGGAGACATGGAGGATTGCAGTGACATTTCTGCAGAATCGTACAATGAATGGCCACTCAACACTTGGGTGGATTCTCCGATTTTCCGATGGCTGAGAGAGACATTGCTGCCAATGCTAGTCAATGAACCTGCAGAGTATCCCTAGCCTGACGAAGACGATGCATCAGGAGAGACACTCCTTCCCGAAGAGAGAATTGAAAATGCTCTCCCCAGTGCACACCCTCCACAAAAGGGGTTGCTATATTGTCCTTTTCCAGGCCAAGTTCGTCATTTGAAGTGGTGGCTAACCAAGTTTTTTGCGGATCATGTGGATATATTCCACATGTATGCAGAAATGTGCGATGATGAAAGCACAGAAATGCAACTCAAATTCCAGAATTGACGAAATCCCTCTGTATTCATAACCACACCCAAAGTCGGCGGGACAGGCCTAAATCTTACAGCAGCAAACCATGCAGTAATAAGTCAGAAGTTCTGGGTATATAATGAACTGTGGCAGGCATTTGCATGAGTTATCCAGCTGGGACAGAACAGAGTACCACACACATGGTAACCGAATACGGGTCCTGGTGGCTATGATAACTGCGCCAGTGATCTCCACCACCTCTCTGGAGTGGCCCAAATGGGAGTCCTGCATGGCTTGATGAGTCGACCGAAGATCACGACATCGATGGTTTGCTGGATTGTGGAGTTTCGTGAGAACCATACCAAGCGGCTGACAGAGAATGGAGACACGTTGCAGTCTGATGAACCATTCATCTTAGAGTGTTAGGACACTTTCATCAAGGTATGCCTCTTTAGACATTCAAGCAACATAATCTTCTTAACTGATACAAATAGTCAAAAACATCATTTGTAAGGCACACTATACTGCATAAATCAATACTTTCTCTCTGCAATTTCGATGTGAATCAAAGGTCTGATGTTAGAATTGAGGTGTCTTAAGTCAGATATGGCTAGAGTGGGATTTCATTGGCGTGCTTGATTATAATTAATGAGCAATACAAGATGAAGTCAATTGATACACTACAATACAAGTTCCCACGGCTGACCTATCAAATGACACATGGTATCAGTCGAATTTTGGGAATAATGCAGCAAAGCGCTTCAAATAATTCCTCAGTTGCGAATCAGAGGTGCACCAGAAGCCTGAAGCCACGTATGCATTTCGAATAAAATGGCATGAAAAAGCAGAATTCAACCACTTTCAGGTGCATCGGAGTCTCTTCGGCATATTACATATCTGGCAATCTCATTTGGCAACAAGACAGTCTAGGCTCTATTCAGTACTTATGTCAGAGTATGAGACACAGCTTGCATATTTGTGGCAAAGCCGCAGCTGATGCTGGCATATGATCGAAGTTCAGGTGCACCGGATAGTCTTGGCCACATATCATTACGATCGATTGATCCCTGCATATTTGTGGTTGCTGGCCTATGGCCGAGGTCCCGGTGCACCAGAGAATCATGGGCAAATCATTGTGACAGATCTATCACAGCACATTCGTCAATCCCATTTGTCAATTCAAACAGACTAGGCGATATTGAGCACTTGTGTCTGAATATGAGACACTGGCTCACTAATTTTTGGCAAAGCCGCAGCTTATGCAGGCATTTCATTGAAGTTCTGGCACACCTCTGATCCACATCGCAGAGAGTCAGATGCTGAGACACGGCTCAGGTACTCTTGGCTAAGCTGCAGCATTCGCTGCAGGGTATGTCCTGGCCTATGATTGATGTGCAGGATAACTGAGATCTGCCAATCCAGTCCAGAATGAGCTGCTTGGATATTTATAAAGTCAACTTTGACAAGCTACGACTCATTATGGATATATCATCACAGCCCAGGCACGCCTCAAGAGCGACAAATAAGCCACCGATGCGCATGTACCCCAGTTCATAGTGCAGTTGATATGTTAGTTTGCTTCATTCTCATCATGTTTACTTCGACTTTGAATCAGTGGACGCAGTGCACACAGATCTATCAAGACACCTCACCTTTAATTTCCGGTGGCTCATCCCGAAACACATTGGCTACTATATGAATCTATGCTGGATTGGTCTGTGAACCCTGCCGCTAACATGCCTTGAACTGTCAGCTCCGTGTCAACTGTCCGTTGGAGGAAGGCTGCCTCTGCACAGATCTGCCCAATTAGTAACACCACTTAACTCGATATTGACTAAGTAGTATCTTTGGAGCAATCCTGCCAAATCCTAAAATAGCTTTTGCAAGTTCGGGCTCTGTCAAAAGAGCTGCAGCTTAAGAGCGAGAAACTCCAAAGACTGATTCTGCTCAGCGGACCCTGCACGATAGCCGGCAACTTCCTCGCTCACCAATGTACCTCACTTACTCAAAGAGGCCTAAGTTCTCAAAGCGTAAAATCCAGACTTAACTGTATTCTGACATAATGTATTTTTGGGCTGCCTTAACTCCTACCCGAAAATGGATTATGTGAACCGAATACCCCGGAGAAAAGTTCGAACAGGGAAAATGTTGAATGCTCAAGTTATGAAAAGAAAGCTACGATAAATACAATTAACTGTCAGAGTAGGGTGGGCCTGCAATCATCAGCCATTGAATCCAAGCATAACCATTTAAACTTCGGTGCACCTCAATTCCCCAGAACTGCATGGATGCAATCATCATTCCTCTACCTGCCGTGATATTGACGTCTCACTACACATTCATCCCATTGTAGTATAGATATTTAGGCACAAAATCAGAGTGTGAGTGAGAATTTATGAGCCATTTGTTAGCAGTCTTGGCATTGACGAGTGCTTGAATCAATAAGATTAGCCCTGAAACATCCATCGTACCTTACCATTCTTTCTTGACACCTGTATCTCTTCTTTGTGTACTAGATTCTCTCCCTCCTCCATTGACTGCAGCATTGTCGTGAAGGTAATTCTGCAGTCACAGCCCAGATGAAGGCATGAAAGGGAAGTTATGCTTACGATATTGCCCTATCAATCGCATACTTCGCTGCAGCATCCTCATACAATAGAATATCTTGACAATACATGTGTCCTTCCAGCAGATATACCACATACGGAGATACCACATACTCCAGTCAGAACCCTCACAACTCAGCTGTCAGTCACAAGGCCCCAAATCTATCGAGTTCTGAAGTTTCTCAATGCTGCACCAATTCTATGCCATGCGGTCACCTCAAATGCTCTAACTTTCATGCATAATGACTATGTTCAGAGGAGTCATATGCAGGCCCTCATGTTTTCATTCAGGTTCTCAGTGCTTGAATTGTGGCCAGCACCAAGGGTTAGTTATTGTTGCGAGTTTTATTGTGTATGTGCGTTGGCTTTAGCCAACCTCCAATTTTTGCATCCATACAGAGTGTTGTTGATAAGAGTTGCTAAAATTCGGCAGTAGGAATCCATCTATTCCGGCGCAGCTCACAACATCTGCAATCGCCACTCCGGACCGCAGTCCTCGGTATCAATAAGAACCATTCCAGTCACCTCACCAGAACTCTTTCAAGGCGCGCCTCGAATTGCATCCTCCTCCGCTATGTGCAAATTCTTGCTCCATTTCTCCCGTTACTCTATTGCACTTAATCCTATATTTCCTGGTTATTATACACTCTCTCCTACATTCCCCAACGTTCTATCTTCATTACAGCAAATGGAACCTACGCCCAGCCAGGTGAGGAATCACTATTCATAGAAGAATCAAGAAGCACACCTAGAGAGAGCACTCACATTCAAGAAAGCAGCCAATCTTCATTGTCTGTCAAATGTTTGCCTTCCAATGATCTGCCTGTATGCATCGTATTATGGATGACTAATATCCCCGATTTCATTAATGAATTAAGATGAAGATAGCGATCACCAGATGGGCAATGATGAGAGTGAGGACACCGGAGAGTCCAACTTATCATCCGAAATCGAAGAAGACTATTTGGATCATCAACAGGAGGTCGTTCATCTAGGCAAGGTGTGCCAGGACAAGTTGTTACGAAGTACAAGTGTTCCATTGCCAAACAAACAGAGCCGTGACGATACTTTCATTGCACACCCTCTGTTTCCAAATTCCTGAAATGCACCTGCGACAATGGCACCACCACTGCTAAAACGCCAAAATTCAACCCTCCTCAACAAATTATTGGAGTCAGACCATGCACCATCCGCCCGGGCACTGGTGCTAGCCAACAAGTCTAGTGGTGACCAGAATGCTCTACAACCCAAGGCCAGTAGTGATCAGAATGTTCCCCAAAACCAAAAGGCGACTTTGGAGGTAGCAAAAAGGTTCATGCAGGCAATCGTATTCACAAAGAATCCTTGGCCAATAATATCCGATGACAAGTACTCAATGGTTGAAGAAGCTTCGAAACTAGTCATTGAAGCCCACGATGGTCAGCAGGCATTAGCAGGAGCTCCTGTAGGTACACCATCGGTGTGACAATTCCCAGGTGGTCTATCTCTCAACATAGATCCGCAAACACGGGAAGGTGTAAGTCTTGAAATCTGATTAATGCATCTCTATCAGATTGATGGATCTTGACTACCCTCCAAATATATATAGTTTCAACTGATAATCAGTACAATTCAAGGACGGTTGGCAGATGGGGCACGTCAAACTGTTGTCCGTAGTTACCGGTTGGATTTGGCCTATGAGACTGAGCTTCGGATCAAGGTTAAGAAGCTCCTGTTTGATGATGCTTCTCTGTCCAAGGTCATCGATGATAAGAAATCCTGGTTCACCCGAATGGAAGTGCTTGATCTATTATGCCATCAATGTTTCTTCACCGCCAATAGCGTGGGGCGCCAGCCTACAACATCCCAGTATTTTGAACCTCTTGCTCCGCACTCTGTAGCGCTGGCAGCCGCAGCTATTCATTGTGCGCTGTCTCAATATGGGAGTGGAAAGCAGGCCACGGTTATGTTTTCTCACAATGAATATCGAGGTACATTTGGCCCATCCCCTGTGATAAATTTCACTCTGGAAGCCTTTGCACTATCAATCACACATCAGAGGGCCACATCATACCTCCCCTGCTGCGCTCCTTAATCCTTGTCGGCGCTCCTCAGCCGAGATTGAAGCTCTTCTAATTCATTCCGCAGTCAATTCCTCCACTTTCGGCACTCCTTCATCCTCTCTATCGGGATTGGCGCTCCTCTATCCCATTCTGCACTCTATCCCCCCCTTTCCGTGCTCCTCAGCCTGGGATGGGAGCTCATCAATTCCCACCGGCACTCCTATAATGCATTCCGCACTCCTTACCCACCCATTTTGGGCGCTCCTCTGCTGGGATAGCACTCCTCAATCCTAATTGGTGCACCTCTGCCTAGATTGGCGCACCTCTATTTCATTCCGCACTCCTTACCCCCCCTTTGGACGCTCCTCAGCTTGGATTTGACCCTCTTCTTTTGCATTCTGCACCTCTCGAACACCTTATTTGTACACAGCACTGCCCACCTGGCGCTCGTGTCTTCCTGGTAGTTGTTCCCATTATTCATCCGAATGTATCATATTGCCTTTCAAACCCCCATTTAGATTCACAGCTAGCTAACATCTCATTACACCTTTGTTAGATATCACAAATCAAGGCAAACGACATTGGAATTCCATTTGATCCCCTCGCCAGGAATGAACAATCAGCGAATGCAAGGAACACCTCCAGCTTGTTCGCGCTGTTGATGAATTGTGTGTTCCTGCTTTTGTTGGCCCTGATGAGATGGGAGAAGTAGTGGATGACATCGACACCATATTTGATTGATCTGATTCGATCGCTTAGCCTGGATATTGTTTCGGTGTACCTGCGTTTGAATTACTCGCCTTGTTCTTTGATTTCCTTAATGTAGCGAGGCAAAAAATACAATGTTGAAGGAGATGACAGCTAGTACGATTCAGAAGTGATAATGGACAAAAATCCATGCATCATATTCGTCGTCGAGGGAAATCGATTGCTTATGTACATTCTGAGAGTCTCAGATAATGCCTGCAGTCCTCCAAATGATTATCCATAAGATCCCAGGCATCTCTCAGAGTTTGTTTGTGATTCCCGCATTGGTTCGGCGACACTCCCAGGTGTACACAAAGTTCTCTCTGGCGCTCCGACGAGCTTCCAAACTTATCACACACACTCCCATTTTACTCCTGTACCAGTTATTAGAGATCTCAGTTACTCCTGTACCAGACATCAGAGATCCCGGTTACTCTGAAAGCCGGCCGGAATGCCCTCCTGGTGTCTGATACTCTCCTGAAGTTGACGCATAGAAGTTTACGCTCCACATCCCCTCAGACACTCCTGGAGGCTTCGAGAGACCAAAATACACTGTGCTGATGAAACTGCCTTAGGGTTAGTGTTAGCAAATGGTCAGGGTAACTTGCCAGCCGTCCAGGTTTGAACAGGCCAAACAGTTTGGTTCGGTCCCAGACCCGGAAAGAAACCCAACCCGCTTTGTCTTGGCATGGTTGTAACCCGGACCGGACATAAACCCACTATTTTTTGGCCATGATGTACCTGGACTGGAGTTCCATTTTATGGTTCCTGCAACTTTTGCTACAATTAAGTATCTGAGATCTCAATGTATCACAAAATGATCAGTACATTGATTGTCCAGTGGTAGCCACTCTTCTACCTCCCACGTGCAGATTTGCAAGTGGACCAATATTCCTTGAATTGCTGTGAAATAACACGATATTGGAGGCAAAATTTGCGGGTGTTCAATAGCGATCCAACGAATATTGGTCCCATCGCAAATCTGACAGCAGGAGGTGGAAGAGCGGCGACAACCGCACAATGTACGTACTGATCATGTCATGATATGATCAGAACTCGAATAGTCAATTGGAGGCAAAATTGTGACCACGGAATGCCGGGGTATTGGTGGCAAAATCGGCCCATTTCCAATGTTCCAGGTTTTTCGTGTGCCAAGAGGAGTTGCCATGGTCCGGTTTCGGGTGCATCCGGACCCGTCGCTGACACAACTCACAACGACCTTTTCGCGAAAGGTCTCGCCTGGGGTTTTGCACTGCCTCTGGCCGATTACACCTCGGCGTAAGGAAAAACTGGCCTCCACTCTGACACCATATGGTATGATAGAGAATATGTCGCGCCCCACATTGGAGAGATCAGTGTACTTGGAGTGGGTTTCCTCCTGTTGGCACCACCAGTCGGTTATGTCCAGTAACCAAAATGTACTGCTGATCTCCACTGGGTCGGAGTGGTAATCAATGAGATTTGGATTAATTTGCCACCAATTCTTTTGAGGTTCAGGCGGTGAATTCAAATAGAGCCAGGCAGCTTTCGATAAGCGTGCAGCGCGATCGCTTTGTCCAGGTGTTGTTTCTGACACATTGTTGGGCATTACATATACTTGTTCATCGCTGGACACATCATACGGATCAAAGGATGATCGACTGGATCATGAAGCTGTTGCGGAGGGGACGTCATTGCTGCTCAGTAAGCTTTCAGGTTTATTGACCAGCACACGTCGATGTTTGGCACAGTATTCATTCTCCACTTACTTCAGGAAGGCCTTTTGGTACTGGGTAGTAAAGGATGTCTCGTCCTCAGGATTGATATCCAGTCCCTTGTCCCACTTCCTGACTGATCGCAACGTCCGGAGAGGATCGAGGATATGTGCTGACATGCGAAGAATACCTGTTGATGCAGTCACTTTAGCATAATATTTGGCCAGCTTATGTTGAGTCAACATCACGGCGAAGAACAAGTCTTTCTTCCACTGAGTCTTCTTCTTGGCAAAAGCTCTCATAACGCCATCCATATGAACGAACATTGTATTATAGACTGTGATAACATGATGCGATGTGACTGTATGTCTCTTCCACATCCACAGGGTCCAATATCGGAATGGTCTCAATTCTTCCATGACATACTTGACAATGGTCCATTCATCCTGTGTTGCGAAGAGTGGCGGGTAATCATGGTATTTTGGATTTCGGAGCCTCTCGTGGGTGAATTCAGGTGAATGATAGGCCCGCTCAAGCAACTCTAGCGTCGAGTTCCAACGTGACTTCACATCCATAATCGGTAGTACTGCGATGCGGACTTTGGCTTTTTCACTGTCAATGAACTTGTTTCGACAATTAGGTGTCAGCGTAATCAATACACCAAGCATCCTGTGCTATATGAAGGTCCGTTTCAGGACTTTCAAAATATTTTGAAATACGTACTTTCCCAATTATCTTTGCTAAACCTGGTCTCATGGCCGACACCTTCCTAATTCTAGCATTGCCCTCTTTTCGGAGTCTTTGACTCTTGCCAATATCGATGCTTTCATTATCTCCAAATTGCTGATCGAGCTCATGGACTTCGCAAGACTTGGTGCAGCCTTTTACACCGAGACTGCTCATGAATGCACCAACATCCAGCTGTATGACGTGCGCCATGCATGGTATGTGGTTCCTCAATGCAGGCTACTCGATTCCGGAGGGCTCAAGTGTTGATTGCAGCTCACGTGTCATCGAGTAATATGAGGGAGCATTATCAGTCGTAATTCAATACAAACAGCCTTCGGTAAGCTGAAAATGATCAAGCACGTGCTTCAAATGCACAGCTAGCCTTGCTCCATTCTGTTGGCCCTTGACCTATAATCCTTAATTATCTTTCGAAACCGGAAAAGAATAGGTGATTGACTGCATTGCAAGGGAGTTGTACTTCACGCAATGCCTAATTTCAATCGATATATTAAGCAATGACTCAAATTATGGCAAGTTTGTTAGTTGATGTCCATCTGGCCAAAGCGAAACTTACTTCAGTTTGTGACAGCAATTGCTACTTAATTGCATCCACGGTCAGTATATGATCCATTTGGCAAATGTTGCTAGGGGTCGTGGCGGACGGCAGCACAAGGTCCCTTCCTAATGCTTGATATACGTGTAGTAGCTCTAGATTTGATATCGCATTCCAGGGAATATGAGGTGAAACAAACACTAACATGAGGTTGTGATTGTATGTGTCTTGGTGACATTCGGAAGTTTCATCGTCCTTAGCTGCCAGTTTGGAACGCTTTGTCTGTCATTTCAATTAATATGGATCAGGCGGGATGTCAAATATGAATTTCCTCTGCGAACTTACTATTGTAATTCCTTGACTTCGTTGCCTCATCAGGATCGCCAAAGCTGTTCATTCGATAGTTGAACTTGTTAATTCAGTAACTTCTGACTCGGTTAACTCGCTTAACTTCAGGACGTGAGCTTTTGCCAGCAAGTGTTTCCCCATTGAGCTGGTCCCATGTTCTGATGGATGGCGATGAACTTGATGACAAACCATACATATGATTCCATGGCTGCCGGTCTCCGCAATTTGGCAGTGCAAATAAAATCTCCCAGAACAAGCATGTGTAGAATTATTCCAAGGAATTGGATGTTTCGAGCCTTCATTCATTGAAGCCCACCAAGCATGGAAGATGATTGGTAATGTAAGGTCGCTCGAATCACGAATAAAGACACATTCACTTTTGGAAGAGATCAAAACCTCTACCAATGGGGTATTTAAAGATTTTGAATCCGACATGGCGGTGGGAATTAGAAAAATGGGTAATCCAACTTCAGTGACTCCGGAACGTAACATTATAGCAAACCAGAATGTGGATTCTTAAATATTGACTCTAGAGCTACAAGCAAAAAAATCAGATCTGTGAGGCATTGCATGCATATTTGTGAAGTTGTATCAAGGACATATTGCAAAGACTGACCGCGTAAAACACAATTTAGGAACAGCACAATGCACTTCATTGCTATGTAGCTTGCTGAGCCTCCACAAAAACTGTTGACACTCCATGGGAGCTCAATTGTTGGAGGCGGACACGATATCGTCACAGCATTGTTGCCGACAAAGGCTGCTGGTGGGCTCATTGTGGGTTAGCTGCATTCCATTGCCCTTAGAGCATTCAAAATGCAAGATCAAGAATCATTGACGCTCTGTGGATGCTATGTTCGCGCTCTGTTGACACTCATCTTCGGATATAGTTACGATGTTATCACCAGCATTATTGTCTAGCAAGATGGCCGATTGTATGATTATGGAAAAATGTAGTCACACAGCCCTATTCATTTTGAAGATGGAAGGACCAAAATCGTACACGCTCTGGTGATGCCCATTTTGAGGGCATATTTACGATGTCGTGAAAAGCATTTTTGCCTAGAAAGGCAGCCAATAGTTCGATTATTGATCAATGTCCCGGCAGAGCCCCATGATTATCCAACAGGCAAGGCCAAAAATTGATGACGCTCCATTGACGCTCATATTTAGCACACAGCAGTGATATTGTCGCAACCATTGTTGCCTACAAAGCCGGCCGATAGTATGATTATAGGTTAATATCGCTGTACAGCCCTTGGATTGTGGAAGTTGCAAAGTCAAAAGTTGTTCATGCTCCGCTGACACTAATTGTCAGGACACAGTAGCATTGATATCACAACAATGTTTGCCTGAAAAGGTGGCCGATAGTTCGATTATGAGTCAATGTCCCTGTGCAGCCCTTAGAGTTATTCAAGATGCAAGAGCAAAAATTGTTGACACTCTGTTGACCCTCACATTAATCACATCGAAAGAGCCTTCGTACAGTCAATACTTGTATGCAACGAATCATATCCGTATTATTGACATCCAATAATGTGTTTGTAAGAATCATCATTTGCATCAAGGATCTTTGTTATCTCTCAATGTCTGATCCACCTCAATCCACATTATCTGAATGAGAGATGATGTGGCCATATCACATTCCTGCGCTTTCGGCCGGCAATTTGCAGCATATAGATCATTTCACTAGTTTTTGGTAAATATAGCTCGACTTCCTCACAATTCCTGATCCAGCTCCTTCTCCTCGATTTCGGTGACGTATCATAAGTAATTTCAAATCTCGCAACCATGTGCACCAGGTCTGTGCGGAGAGATATGCAGTGGATTGGATGGATGAATGCAGCATGACGGTCGTGATTCAGAGAGATTCATATTGAGTGCTGACGTCTCTTTCTATCACTCATATGACATCACTCAATTAAATTTTGTTACTATATTTTGTCACTAATTTTGCTTTTGCTTTCTCACCTAACCATAATTGGCAAACCGAAATTGGACGTGCTGGCCGTGTTGAAGCCTGATTTGGATTCTAGACCTTTCGCATGGTGCGTTTGACCCTTGCACATGTACAGACGTATTATCATGTCTCACAATTTGGTGACTGAAGTCAAGAAAAAGCTGATACATAGTAGAATTGGTACACAAATTGCATTTTACAGAGAAATGATGGCAAAAATACAAATTTGTCTCTTTATTCCACGGCGGACAAAGGAGCCATAACCATGTCTTAGTCCGAATCCGATTCATATATGGTGATTTGTTGGGGAAGCTATCTGCAGGGGTAAAGCCCACAGATTGGACAGGCTTCGCTTTGAGCAAAGATGACAAATCGGGCACTGCGGCAGGTGCAAGGCTGGGTATACTCGTGTTCAACTACTGCTTCCCTGAGCCTAGCTTCATATGAGTACTTCCTGGTCGAAAAGTCACATGCGGCATTTGCGATTCCTCTGGAACAATGTCAAGACACTCCCTAAGCTCTCCAAATGTTGTCGTTGAAGGTGCCGCCGGATCATGGTGCATTTGCAGTTGAACCACTACCGGAACCCTCAATTCGCATATGCTGTGAATCTTGTCTCGTTCACAGAAGTGGTCGGCTGCATCCTCCCACCCCGGCTGTGTCAATGTGCCATGCTTCATCTGCTTCTGCTGAGACCTCTCCCTGCGTTGCTGCACTGGTTTGGTGATTCTGCCTATCACCCAGTCAGGTTCGTCATCTTCGCTCAGCTGGCCCTGCTCGGACTTTTCATCATCCTCATCTTCCCCATCCTCCCCATCATCAGAACGTGAATTATGGCTCAGACTGTCTCCGACAGCATCCATCATCTCCGGAAATGTATTCTTGGGCTCTCTTGTTGTCAATTCCACAGTTTCAGCTGCCTCTGTATCTTCTTGCTCCCGCCTGATAGCTGCCACTGCATCTTCAACTCGCTTTCTTACCCCAGCGGTTTCTCTCTCAACATAATCCTCAATCCATTTCTCTTTCTCTTCAGTGCTTAAGAGGAGCATTTCTTGTCATTTCTCGGCTGAAAGCTTCTTTCAGGATTACAAGCTGCGCAATGCCCCAACGGTTCGGACTCTTTCTGGTTCCAAGCCTCTCTTGCCTTCATTCGCTTGATGAAGTGGTTGGGTGGACCACTTTGTCGATATGCCATATTTGCTGGCCAGAAGTGGCGAATAGTTCATTTCTGGAGTATTGATCATTGTAGTTTGCGTTGACATTGTTGTTAGGTGAGATGTTGGATGTTGCACGTTATGGACAACATGGAGGCAAGCTGTGTCTTGTATCTCGAAGTTGGTACGTTTACTTGTTTGAACAAAGCACAATCTCCCTTCTGACTGTCAATAAATTCAGAATAGTCACGCTGTCCTTACAACATGACTTGATTGTTAGCATCCGTTTCATGCAATATCCTGGGGATTATTTGAGACAAATATCGGCAGACGTCATTCTCCTCGAACAATATCCTACCAATACCTGACAATCATGCCATTGCGGCTGCCGTGAACCGTATCTTATCCCTGTTAACAAAGAAACATCATCGGATCGACTTATTGCAAATTGCAGGATAGTGGGAATCCCCTGCAATTTGCAGCCATGCTCAGCAGGATTCATCTTGAGTATAACTATCATGTTGGCAGCTACTTTTCCTATTCTGACATAAAGCTAACTAAATAGTCCTCAGGGCTTCCCACTTCTTTTTGATATCACCTTCTTCACCTATTCCACACCAGCAAACCATGGATTCAGAACCACCTCAGCAAGTAGAGAACGGATCAAAATCCAGCCGATTGGCGGGCGCTACATCAAATACAGCAATCATTGGCACACAGGAAGAATGCAGACACCAGTTAGCCCACCACGACGCTCCCAATGCAGCCACCAAACATATGACCCAGGACGCACATTTCAACATCGTCCATATGACTGCAAGCAGCAAAAACATGAAGCAGCATGCAGTTGGATGTGACTATATCCATATTGCAGTAAACAGCGATTGACCAACTGCATACCGTACAGCGGCTGTCTGTAGAGAGGTTCGTGAGCTATTGATCGCTGCCTGTAACGGGAAACCTCCATGTTCGATAACGGCATTTGTCCACACAGACGGCGAAATTGAAAATCATGATATTGTCAGCACTGGGATTTTCACGGATGAATATTCTGATGAACATCCCCGTGAGTAGACAAATCAGGCTTTGATCACGTTCGAGGCAGCTACGGAAGCATATATGGTATAGGTAATAGCCAAATCTCATTGTTAGAAGCACCAACTAATTTCTTGTAGGTTTTCAATATGTCCTCTACTAAGGCAAGGCAAGGAGGTTGGGTACAGCTGGAACTGTCCAACATGCGCCTGGCCATAAATATGGCCAGAATGGCCAAAGAAGGGTTTTTGTGCGCCACAATTGAGGAAATGAAATATCTAATTAAAAAACCTCGCGCCGTGGTCAGAGAAGAGACGAAGCGGGGTGTTGAGTTCTAGGGGCATAAAAATATTAAACCTGCGAAATAAAGAGACCCGGCTATGCTTCGTCAAAACCACACGTCTGGATGCCTTCCTTGGCAAAATGGCACCACAAAGAATCCCCAGACACACTGGAGACGCACAGAAACAGGTGCACCTCCACCCACCCGATGCAGACAGCCGATGCCACCTCTGCCCGGCACACCACCCGCCCCATCCAGTGACAAATCTGGAGCATAACGTTCCTAAATCGTCAATTCGCAGGGTGGATTTGCATATTCACATACATCCTTTCCCTGTGCTGAATTTTTCAATCTTGATGCATCTGCCCAGAATAGGTAGCATGATGCAGATTTTAATCCACATACGCTGAATGATGAAGGAACATCCACTGGTTAGTACATCGTCTGTTGTGTGGTAATGCAGCTACCATCCATTTTGAAGACCAGCGAAGCCTATTGAGTGAACCTGCAAGTAATGACGAGCATTGATTGAAAGGCATGGGATTTTGGATAGCATTATTATATATTTATATGTATTATCAAAGAACAACATAGTGATCAATATGAAAGTAAATGAAAACGCTACAAAGGCTGCCAAAACAATGTGAATCATGGACTACGCCAAATCAAATGATTGCATATTGTGGATACACCCGTGGCAAAAAGAGCATCAACAGAGCGTCAACAATTTTAGGTTTTGTAAGTCTGGTAATTAACAATTGATTCGGTCATGGTTGTACATAATCGCAGTATTGGCCGCCTTTCCAGGCAAGAATTATATCAACACGCTCCTTACCCCATCTTGAACATGAGCGTCATTGGAGTGTCAACGATTATTGGTCATGTGTCCTGGGTAATCACACCGCCGATACGTTGCAGTCAGTCATACTGGAATTTTCGGCATCATTTATAGGGAAAATAGATAGCAATACCCTCTCTGCCCTATCTTGAATATGAGCATCAACAAAGCGTCAACGATTTTTTGTCATGCGTCCTGGGTAATCACACTGCTGATAGGTTGCAGTCAGTCATATAGGAATTTTTGGCCACCTTTACAGGCAAAACAGATTGCAATACCCTCCTTGCCTCATCATGAAAATGAGCATCAACAGAGCGTCACTGATTTTTGGTTATTCGTCCTGGGTAATAACACCGCCGATAGGTTGCAGACAGTCATAAATGAATTTTTGGCCACCGTTTTAGGCAAAACAGATTGCAATACCCTCCCTGCCCCATCTTGAAAATGAGCATCAACAGAGTGTCAACGATTTTTGGTCATGTGTTCTGTGTAATCTCACTGCTGATAGGTTGCAGTCAGTCATAAAGGAATTTTTGTCTGCCTTTAAAAGTACAACAGATTACAATCCCCTCCCTGCCCTATCGTGAAAATGAACTTCAACAGAGCATCAACAATTTTTACTCATGCATCCTAGGTGATCACTCCGCCGGTAGGTTGCAGTCAGTCATCAAGGAATTTCTGTCCGCCTTTATAGGCAACACAGATTGCAATACCCTCCCTGCCCCTTCATGAAAATGAGTGTCAATGGAGCGTCAACGATTGTTGGTCGCGTATCTTGGGTAAGCTGAAGAGCGACAGGTTGTGTATAGTCATAAACGGTGTATTGGCTGCCTTGATTCGCAAAAGAGAAAGTGAAACGCTCCCTGCCCCATCTTGAAAATGAATGTCAACGGAGTGTCAACAATTGTTGGCCTTCCATCATGGTTGATCACTGTGCGATGTGGCCATTATGGTCTATATACATCGTTTTGACTGTTTTTATACACTAAAATGCTCAAGAATACTTAGTGGTAGCTCTGTGAATGAAATAAGTTGTTACTGTCCCAGAGGATGTGGCGGGAATATCCCTTCCATATCTGGCTATAAAGGCTGCCATATCGTTGTTTATGGATGCTTGAGATCATGCGCCACTCATATTACCGAAGATGCAAGATTAGAAATCGTTGACACTCAGTTGACGCTCATGTTCAGGAAGTGGTAGGGCACGTTAGTATGATTGTTTTGCCAATTAAGGCGGCCACAACGTCGAACATAAGCCATAACATACTGATATCAATATATGACGATTAATAGTTGAATACCTGAACGCGACCATAAAGGTGAAACCCACAACGCACAACCGGAGATTGAAAATGATGGGTCTAGCTGAACCCGGCGAGACCTGCGGGTTGATGGGTACAAGTCCGGGTTTGGCCTACCAGTAGTCAGTGGGTCGGGTTGTTGGACCGGTCTGGAACTGAACAGACCTGTTTGCATGGTCAAAACTCAGACCGCTGGCAGGTTACCTGGACCAGTTGCTAACACTAGTTACCAAGCAGAAACTGTTCACAATATTTAATTTGTTGATACAAGATCGCTCAGTAACTTGAACTTGTTCAATTGTCACAGGCGGGTTATTGCATTATTGTGATTAGGATTTCATGCGTTTGAGATCAGACTTCAGTGAACCATCATTTCCATTACATTTACTACTATTATGATATATCGAGGAAACTTTAATTAATCTAGCTCACAAACGACAACCTAAATCTGATAACTGACACCATTCCTAACCTCCAAGCAGCAGCGCCCCCTCTACATTCATACTTCCATTGGCATATCCTGTATTCTCAATGCTGGTGATGTTGGTGATGTCATTGCTGTTGCTGTTGCTGCAGGGGACAGGATGGCTGCTGTGGGCGATGGTAGACCCACCAATAGGCAGAACAGCTGAGAATCGCATTCAAGCTTCAGTAGCAGCAACAAAGCAGCTAAGATGTTTCAAAGAATTGTTGGGCTGCTCTATCAGCTCCTCCGGCACGGAATCAAGGAAGTCCTCATGAATGCTGTCCTGATCATTCTGAGGTTGCAGCATCGCTGGGCCCGTACCAGTTGAGTGGATCCTGCGGCGAATCATGCTGCGGACACTGTATATCGGTTTGGCTTGCACCAGTGGTGAGGATTGACGAAAAATGAGGTTAAGGCGAGGACAAACATCCTGGCATGCATCATCCACCACGTGAGTAATGTTTCCTGTATCGCACTTACATTTTGCTCTAGCTCCTGTACCAGTGTCAGGTGGGACCCAAAACTCGCTTATTTTCCAGGCCAACAGACAATAGTGGATGGCCGTTACGGTGAGGGTAATGAATGTCAGGTGGATTTTGTCATTCAATAATCTATCTTTCATTCACATTTGTTGTATGCCAGAGAAGTATGTCAGCTGAATAAGATCCACAATTTAAGTCACTGCATATTGAAACTTGCACCACTAAATTGATCATCTAGACAATTATTAAAGAAGAAGGGAACTTTGAATTTACCTCATGAATGCTTGGGGGGCATGAAAATCTGGCCTTGACCAATAGACAGGCTACTATTTCCGGATCTCTGTAGGCAACTTTGTTCAAAATCTGTAAATGGAGTTGATTGAAGTATTGGAGTGGTATACCATTCCAGCACAGGAGCAAGTAATCTTTTCAAAAGCCTGATGTACAATGTCAGTGATGAAACAATCATCGAGATGATTCATTTACCACTGAAATGTAGGCATGTGGAGGGTCTGAGTTTCTCTGGGCTGGATCAATTCTGGCAATTTCCTCTTACCACCAACTATGAATCTGGGCAGTCTTCAAACTGTTCATGGCAAAGGGATTCACAACCATCACATAATTGATGGGTATAGGCTTGACACATGCCAGGACTATTGCCGGAACATCTGAAAGGGTTCTCTGGGAATTGTACTCTGTGCTGATGATGAGGCCTGTCATGTCATCAACCCAGGGCTCATATCGCAACAGAATTCCAGTATTTTATGCAACCAATGGCCCACCTACTTCATTTGAATCCTTCCTCTAGTCAATATTCAAAATAGCGGGTGAATTCAATTGTGGAAACATTCAATCCGACCACTTCTTGGATGCCAGCATTGCATGCTCTTGTTCATCCTGCTCTTCCGAGACAGGACAGACCTCCCAACTCTAGGGATGTAGGGGTCGCGCCGATGTAGAAGTTAATTGAGTTGCTGGGACCCGTTGTTCCAGTGTGGATGAAATGGAATGATTTGACGGCCGCTTTCCCATTGCATTGCGGGATTGTCTCAGAATAGGCTCGTCATCGGATTCTGAATTGTCATTTCAACGTTTGTTGTTATGGTTGGGTATCGTGCCCAGATCATCATCGCGATCCTTGTTGTAAATCATTCACCCCCTTCTCCCAGTGCTGGATGGAGTAGGAGGAAAAGGAGGAGAAGTGCAGCACCTTCGTGTCATGATATAAAGTGGCAGCGAGAGATAACGATGACAAAATCACAGGAGTGACTAAAGGAAATATAAATGAATGTATAGTAAATGAATTAAAGCATTGTGTGAAGGAAAGAAAGCATTGATATGATTAGAAGCATTGTCGAGAGGTGAGTTTTTATCCTGTCAACGATTCTAGAAACTTGGCTTATCCCGCCACCCACACTGCCAACTCCACTGATTGACAGGAACCCGGAACTATGAATGGCAGGTACTAAGTATTGCATAGGGTTATTAATTGGCTTCTTTTGATGAAAATCAATATCGCAACAGGCTAAAATGTGTTCCTGTTTCACTAACCATTTGGGCTACCATCTGCTGGGTAAAGGTACTGAACCCTCGATGATGTGATAGCCATACATGGAGTCCTATTGCCGCCACTGTGCGTTTCCCAAAAACAAACATCTGAATAAATGATCTGAACATCTTGAACACTCAACACATCCCTTCATGCATGAATATGAGCGATGTAATAATAAAATAAACAAAATTCCACAAAGAGACACAAAACCTCTCCAAAATACTCCCAATTATCACCCATCCGTCTACCATCTAAAGTGCCAGAAAAATACTCACCTACAATGCAAATTCTTGAACAACTATCCAGCCAGTACATTCCATCCACTCAATAACTAATGTGCAGCTGGTTAGCTTGTTATACAGATTCAATTGGCCGAAGAGCCCACAGTGCGAGGATTGACAATGTGATCGTGCTTGCATAGCCAAGCCACATTCTCATCACGAAACACTCTCTGCGCATGATCCGCAAAGAGACCCACAGCATGGTACCAGATGACCGCTACGTATCGCTGCTGCCTGATAATTCTTCTTTGAAGCTTCCTTTCAAACTTTGGGAACCCGGTGTTGTCATCAGGAAGCTAGTTGGATTTGGATGCCGAGTCTCAGCATCATCATCCGATTCTGCCCTGATTTCGTCAATCAAATCGTTGGCTGCAGGTGTGAGGATGTCATCCACAGGATGGTTGCTGCGGCGACCATGCGTAGGAATCTGGGCACCAGATGTGCCATTGGCTAGTTGGGCAAGATAAATGCAGCAACCCAGTGTTGGGTTGTCTAGTTCAATCGCCGTCTGTAACCGTCAGGCAGAAGTATGGTTGTCGAATACTGAGGCAGCATTTCGGGCATATAAATCACCATCTGCATTAGGCTCCTCCTGGCAGCCCCAAAGCTGTCAGATATTCTGGCCAGGGTCTGGCAGACTGAAGATTGATGCAGTCAGCATTGACAAAACTGTCCTTTCGACAAATGATGTAACTATCGGATGAATCGATTCATCATCTCCAGCCCAGTGCCACAAGAATAGCTGCGCATTGTTTTCACCCACCCTCTTTGCCGCAATATCAGGTTCCACATAGGCAATGACAGAGTTAAATAGCCTAACAAGGCGATCGGTGGAGGTGTCGTTACACACATCGATCGGCGAAGACCTGCGACCTGAGGTTCTTTGCTAGTTGTCTTCTCTATCTACACATCATCAGAGAGAGCAAAATAAGCATCGGGGCGATTAAATACATACCAACATGGATGAATATCCTCTTCTGAGTGGGGGTTGCGTGAATCCTATTCATCTCTCTGCGAAGGCAAGTCTCCATGAACTCTTCAACTGCTGCCTTGAGTTTCTGACCATCGAGGATAGTCTGGTCTGCCATGTACCGTTTTCAAAGCAGCCTTTTAGATATCAGATCACTGATTCAAGTAACACAACAATGGATTAGGAGATTCCATTGCTCGGGGCCAGCACCTAGCTTGTTGCTGATGCTCATGCACTGGGCAATCTCCCAGATGCGCTCCCTCACTTTATTATCTTTCCATTGCATTGTCAAGTCACCCTTCTCCTGCTGAATCCCCATGGTGTCTGCTGCTCATTGGCTGACTATAACACCAGCATTCTTGGCCCAGAGGCGGAGTTGTTGAGTCGGCATCTAGATTGTATTAGTATCTGTGATCACTGATTTTGGCAAACAGCAGGCATCACATTACATTTCAGGTTCTCAAAGGTGGTTAAAGAAAGAGGGGTGGATAGCAAACGCTCGTTACTCTGAACAAACGTCAGGACTGATGATTATGTCATCAACTGTGACGCGATGTGGGAGTAGGGTGTCAAATGTTCTGGAGATTGTAAGAAAGGTGGGCAGTCAAGGCGAAGAGATAGGTGGGCTTGGAGGGGTTGTCTTGATCCGGCGACATCCTCTTGGCTGCTATTCAGCTAGGAACAAATGTGCTTCGCATCATCTAAGTGCCCTGATTCATTGACTGAATTCTCAAATTCATCACCCAGACAATCAACAGCATGCCCTGCAGTCATATCTCACTGAGTAGCCCTGGCTGTAGTTCCTGTACCGTGCAATCAAGTCGCTGCATCCGTGTCTAAGAAGACTGTGCTGTTTATGTACGGTATAACCTTCACAACAACTGACAACTATGAATGGGGCAACAGGAGTAGGAGGGTCTTGTAAGCGTGCAAAACAATCGCTGCAATCAGCTGAATGCAGATGTGGCATCCCTATCGAGATCCAACTGATGCTGACAATGAAAGAGCGAATAAACACTAAGCAAACTTGTGATGGAGGATGAGAGATATCCTACAACAGCGAAAGGACCCCAGTTGGAAAAAGTAACTGGAGATGCAGCTGTTTCCGAGGATCAACCTCCATTCGATGGCATGAATAGCTTCAAAACCGTCGAGATGCTTCTTACTTTTGTTGCAACATTTTGTTTTCCTAACGAAACATGGCAAGTCATCAACAGTGGTTTTGCTGCTCGAAGATGAACTCGTACATAAGCGCTTACTTCACTCACCTCTGTTGCGACTGCAAAGAATAGATTGTATATGTATCAGCCAAACAACTGCCAGAAGAACGTTTTGCGATCAAGCAGACTAGACTTCTACTTCCATTTGTTCATGCACCGTATTGCGACCCATTTCTTTACCCTTCTGACAATGATTGCAGTGATACAGATGCCGACAGGTACAATGTGCGTGTTCATCCAGAGTAACCTCCAGTTCGGAGACGTATTTGTGGCACTCCCCACTTGGACAACCATCTAGCCTGCAGGCCAATTAGCAACACGGATTTCAATATCTTTGACGATGAAATAGAATAACGGTCACCACTTTGTTGCCGGGAGGAGTATTGATTAGTGCCCTTGTGCATGAAGCACAACTTGAGCATAGCGGCTATCAATGAGCTTTTTCGGAACCACCCAATGGCAACCATCAGCAACTTCAATTCGTCGCACACAGTATTCAAAAGGTTCCACGAAATGTCCCACACAATGGGCATCAACTCTGGGAAACCATGCACAGTGTGTTACGATTGTTTGGCCAATCCAAGCAACCTTCGCGGCAATGATTATACAAGTCTCTCCTGCTGAAATCCGGTTGAACCCATGGCGTTCCTCATGGAACAGCCTGCATTCAGGGAACCTATGTCGGTCGCTCCAGCAAAGCAATTCAATCAAGCCGAGGAACATATCTACACTGAGTTGAACTGAAGCGACTGGTGGTGGAATGAACAGGTACGTTAGTTCAATTTGGTTCTAGCTATGACGGTTGTGACTGCTTGCATAGCTACAGCGGCCACTTGGGGCTACGATTGTACCTGTATTCAACAGTTCAGACCAGACACATCTTAAACACTATTTGGGCGACAAGAAGGAATTGCCAGTATATTGGAATCTTGGAAACACCACCTTGACGATTAGATCAAATACTTTGAATCTTGCATGCATCCTTGTTGCCCCTTTTCCTGTTCTTCCAAAATCTCACTTCATAAGACATGGAAAAACAATGGCCATGGAGGAACACCAGATCCATTATCAGGAGGATATAAGGCAGGTCTTCAAGCTTATTTTTCGTTCCCACGACGTGCTTCTCAACCCTGGAAAGCTCATTCTTGGTGTGGATGGTCGAATGCCGCAATGTCATCTTGTCAGCAGTTCATGGATAGCTGCCTGCTTCGAAATCATTCGCTTGCAATTGATCAAGTAGCCCCATTGCCCAGTGTGTGAAGCACGGACATCCTCGATTGCAAAATGGAATTCATCCTCGTAGTAATTGAGAAACTATTGGCTATACTTCCAAGGGATGATACTCGCTACTAAGGGAGATGAGACGGAGAAATCGGAAGCCGGAGAACATCTGGAAGATCAAGTGGTTGGAACTGCAGAAGGTGTCTGCTGGAATACGAAATCCATCTCCCTGACGACTATGATTGTACTGGATATTCTTCATACAAACTGTCTCGGTATGCTTAAGCATTTGATGGACTGGGTAACGTCCTTCCTTGCACAATATTCTAGGATTGACAGATTCAACCAGCTCTGGGCGATGATGCCTCCATATCCTGGCTTTGCTCGATTCCACGCCATATATCCAGATGATGCAATTCAGTGTTTAGGAAATAAAAGCACTTTGTTGTGTGATTGTTTCAGTTGCTGTGGCGACTATTTCAAACCCTTCTGCGAGCCAAAGGATTCCCTTCACAGAAGCCCTATTGTGTGTCAGGAACTTTGTGTCTTATCCCCATATGGCACCGTACCAGTACTGATCTGAAGCCATGATCGCGTACATGGAGATGTCTCTGGAGGAGTTCCATTGTCATCAGAATGTTTTCAGTTGATTCTGTGCGAGTAAATCTACAAAGAAGGTCTTGGAAACCTTGACACAGCAGATTACTTTGCAAACACAGGAGGACCAGAGAAGTGACCCCGCTGGGAACAATCTTTTCGCGGCTGCAAAGTGTTGTCGGGTTGATGAACATTTACCTCCGATCATGTCAGAAATTGCCCAACATCTTGTCACCACATCAGATTTCAACTTTTCGATGATGCATCTCCTGAACCACTTCTCTGACCATATCCGACAGCTTGGTAACCTCTTGAAGGTAAGCACTGTACTCTCCGAACCAGCGATGATGGATCTTAATGAAGAGTACTGACTATCAAATGGTCATGGGGTAGCCTTCCCGAATCAGCGAACGAATAGTCAAAAGACGCTGTTTCAATATCGAGACCTGAATGTAAATGGTACAAAACAATGTTGCAACAATGAAATGCCTCTAGCCAACGTGCCAATCAAGTGAATGATGAAAGACCCGTGATTAGAAATCATGATTCTTGATGACTTGGCCGAGTGATGTGCAAAGCCATAAGGGGAGCTACAGAATAACATTGCTTGGGATTTCAGGAGATTTGCTGACATATCGGACTATGTCAATCACGATCAGTATATCTGTCATGTCAGTGATGCAAAATACATTTGGCACAACCCAGTGGCAAATCCGGTGACCGGGTTTCTATGCGATGAGCAGGCTGTTTGTTTGGTTCGTTGCCCTGGGTCCACAAGGTGGTGGAGAAAGCATAAGCCATCAAGAAATGATGCGGGGCTTCTCTGGATGGGCACAAGTCAGGATAGCCAAGTTATGTCTACTATTGGAAGCATTCCCGAATATTTGAAGTGTCTTTTCGTAGTCGCGGATGCCTAATCACGCATTGCAGTACTTCATGCATTGATTCTGATGTCGGTAACAGGGCCGATATGTCAGACTGTTGGTATGGTAATTGGCAAGGAGAGTCATCAATCTCCATTGCAACCATTACTTGATGGAAGCTACCATTGTAAACCTCATTTTGGTGTCGGAACCACTTATATTGTATATATCATCCGGATGCAAGGGGCTCTACACCTTCTTCCGATGACTCCCCAGCCAGATAGCACATGGTGGTACATGAGCAAGATGATTGTCTTGCATTGTTTCAATTTGTTTTGCATGGAGATTATTGAATTTGATGCTTGAAGTAATCATTGCAGTGATATAAAGACATGTGATGAGGGTTTACTCTGGGTTTGTTAATTTTGTTACCGGAGTTGTGCAAGCTTGTGTATAATTGATGTCTGAAGGGATTAAATAGTTAAGAATATCAGTGAAATCAATGAAACAGTTCAAAAAACCGTCAAAACAATTGATATCTAGAGGACCAACATGAAACAAGTGCAGTACATTAACTTGAATGACTAAACATGTTTTTGATATGTTGTGACAATGTGATCACACCATTGAATGCTTCGAATCATGGTGGAATAATAGAAACAAGTCGCTTGTGTATAATGTGGAGAAGAATTTCTGTGTGGGGTACATTTTCGGAAACCAATTTCGCTTTTTGCTGATATGGTTACTGTAGGCCATGTAGCCCATGGTTGATTACCCATAACGGAATACCTGTTTTCTGACCTGTGCATCACCAATTTACTTGATGACACTATTAAATTACACCCCGTCATTGTCTACTGGCTCATCTCCACACTCGCTCAATCATGTTCTCCAAGTTCGCACAATCGTGACATCCAATTGCATGACCAAACATGCTCGATTACAGCCTCTAAGTTTCCACTATCATCGCCTCCAACTGCCTGCTAAAACTTGCTCAATCATGACATCCAAGTTAGCATGATCATGGTCTCCAAATGCATTACAAAACTCGCTTGATTATGGCCTAGAAGTGCCTCTCCACATTCACTTAATCATGGCCTCAAAGTGCATCCCCAATCTCACTGGTTCATGATACCTGAGTGCATTATCACACTCAGTCGATCACAGACTCCAAAGGCTTCTCTGAGCTCCCTCAGTGATAAACTCAAAGTGTGTCTTTCAGTTCACACCATGATACCCTGTATCTATGACCATGTTTAAACTTGCTCGATTACAGCTCACATGTAAACTGCAAAGTGTACTGATTTGGTGTACCGAGGTGGTCCTCCAATTGTGCTTGAGTTCTGTCTGCTGCCAGATTGACTGTATATATACATATGGATGGATTCAGGCAGATAATACATGCCATAATATGACATGGTGAATCTTGTTGTAATTGTAACAAAGACAAATATGTTTTATGAAATGACATGCGGTTATGGGATGCTAAGAATCACTACTGTGAGAATACTGCACCAAGTTTAACATCTTCCACATAGTGGTTTAGAGGTCTCATTAGCTCCTCATAATGTCTCCCCTCGCCCCATGCTGAAGGTCACAGCTGCTCTTCAAGGCTCTCTCTGAACTGTACATTGATTTCAGCTGCTGCAAAATCTGACTATCCTATAAGTCAAATATCATAGCATCTTCAATGTACCTCCATAAATGCTGGCACTTTCCGGCACACCTGAGAATGTGTTTACAGCATTTGACTGCACTGTGTTCAGCTCAAAGGGAGTTTGGGAGTTTTTTGAATTACTTATGAGTACTGGTGAGGTTGACCAGGTTGTCTGGATGGTTGGCATGTATCTTCCAGACTATTTTACATCTTGCTGATAAGCTATCGGGACAGTTTGCTTTGTATAGAATGTACCCAATAAGTATGATAAGACTGCTAGACAGTGTGTCATCAGCTCTTGAATGGTATATATGCGATAGCATTGTAAAAATAGCTATTAGAATTCTTTGCACAAACTGTGATATATAGTTACAGTACTCAATGCAAATAATTGAGTGATTTATTATTGAATAAAATGTCGAAAAGAAATATTAATTAACGAAATACTGAAAATACAACCTAATTACAAACTCATACAAACTCATAATTAGTTCAATTCTCAATATTACATATTGTAAATTGTAATACGTATTTACCATACAAATTTTAATAACCGTAATCAAGTATTTTTTCCTCAAATTGAACAAACTTGATAGTTGGCATAATATAAATAATTATTCAAAATTTGTCAGCTGTAAGATACAGGCCAAATTCATTTCTATTTATAGTAATCAATACTTCGTATTTGTAACATGTCCATAGTTTCTTCGTATATTGTTCATTATACATGCACTGTAGCAAGTGACATCAATATGGAGTCACTACAAACTGTTCTCATTATTTGACTGGTGTTAAATACCTGACTGCCCCGGATATTACTATGTAGATCCAAATTATCTGTCAAATTATGTCCACCTGGTTTGGGCTGATCACAAGGTATTCTGTACAGAAAGTATGTGGAATGATGCATTCTTTCCCCTCCCCGTCTCTGATCTAAGATATGTCAAATAGTGATTGTCCTGTTAAATGAAATGATCCAATGTATGGAGGCCTTGATGCCAAAAACGGAAGGAATACACCAAATATTGAAATATCATAAATTGATAATAAGGAAGTGAAAGTTGACATAGTTACGTATATTTCATACACAGAATAATTATTGAATGGACTAAAACTTGGACAGTTAATTGGGAGGGACATTGTAGATATTGGGATTGTTGGTACATCACCTTAGGTATTACTTGGTTGGCATTGCTACACTTGTTTGGCCTTGCTACTTTTGCTCCATCTGGCAATACTTCTTTGACCTACTATACTCAGTCATTATTGCTAGACTTGCTTGGTCTGATTATACATGCGCAAATATAGTACATTTGATTTGTGTACTATATTTACTCTATCTTGCTATACCTACTTGGCCAAACTATTCTAGCTCAAACATGTTACACTTGCTCAGTCTTGGAAGTACCGTTGATGTATATCAGCTGGGTAATTACTTTTGGATATTTATATTACTGTGTGAGCCTCTGAGAACAGACAGTACATCTGCAAAATGGATTCTTGTCACTGGGAGCATCAATGAGCATGAGGCAGATGTTGGAAGAGAATCCCTGGATAGTCAAATTGCAGAGTTAACTGGACCGATGCAGTGGCCTTCAGTGATACCTGGGAGCGTTGGTGACAAATTGAACTGAATATAGGAGAACAAGCAACAATCTTGGAAGTAAATGGATATGCAAGCTACAAGATTGTGTACACTGTAGAATGTAGGTGAAAAGCTTTGGAGTCGAATCGCTGCTGGTGCACCTGGAAATGGCAGTTTGTTCACTTCCATTAATGATAATAATGCTCAGTTACATAGATCGTTTTTGAATCAATGAATTTATATATCTCAGTATATATGTATCCATGTATCTATATATCTATATATATATGTTGCTTTGCAGCTATCTATCTGCACACCGCATATCCGAACTGGCTGCGGACAGTGGGTATATACAATCAGAAGTGCACATGATGAAGTTGATCAAGTGAAATTGAAGATTCACAGGGAAGCACTGATGAAGTGTGTTTGGAGATACCCTGGGACCCCACATTGAACTTTACTCAGAGATACACCTGGAGTGGTTGAATGTGTGATCTCAGAGATGCGCTTAATGGCGGAGATTTACTGAGTTTGGAGATGTACTTTCTGGTCAAGATGGAGTAAACTTAGAGTCATAGTTGGATGACATGATCACATGAGTATGGACAAACACATGGGAGGCCATCATTGAGCAAAATTGGAAGAGTACTCCGATGGGGTTGACCTGGATGTTGTTGACCTGGAAGATTTGTACAGGGCCTAGTTGGGAGCTAGAGCTACATTGAGGAGTCAACTTCTGACCATGAGAATGAAGGGAAGACAGTCTATGTTGGGTGTATACTGTACTTCATATTTGCTGTACTTGGTGCATGCTGTACTTGGTATGTGCTGAACTTGGTGTATACTGATCTTGGTGTATGCTGTACTCAGTATATGCTGTACTTGGTGTATGCATGTACTTGGTGCAAACTCATGATCATGGCTTTATGATATGGAGAGGGACAACTAAACTTTGTATTCTGTGATAATGGTAAAGGTGTTGACAAGATCAAGAGATGGTAGGTTAATATGAGAATGATCTAGAGAATTTGAGGGGATATGGGAAATCAGGGTCACGACTGGCCTGAGTGGGTTTGGAATACCTTCTATCGTTATTCCTGCGCACTATAGTGGGAGTTATACATACTGCATTGGGTATCGTAAAGTGACCAGCAAATGAAATTCTGTTATGTTCCAGTTTCTGGTGATGATTTCCCCCATCACCATTCAGCTATCTCTTTTTCGTCCGCCACTCTATCATCACCAGTGAACCTGCAGTGCAGTCATCCCTCTCCATCCGTCCACAACATTACCATGAGAACTCACTGAGTGTACCATATATCAACTACAGTATACACAGAGTGGAGAATACACCGCAAACAGCATACACCCAGTAGAGAACACACCACAGAACAGCATACACCCCAGTTTATCATAATCACTGTACCAAAGCAACCAAAGATCAACTGGCTCGTGCAACCAGCCAGTTATATCTCCCATCTCTCATCTGTCAGTATATGGTTTTTTACTCCACTATGTTGAGTCAGATGTTTTCAAGTTGACAACTGAATAGAGTCGTGGCTGATATCACACCTCCATCCAAATCTACCACATCCAGATAGATTATCCACCAATAGATACTGCCCTGATTAACCACCACCTGATTGACCACCTCTGGATTGACCATGTCCATATCGACCACCTCCAGATCAACGACCCCCAAGTAGGCCTGCAATTTTGCATTATCAATCCACCCAAGTGCATCCCCAAGTTCACACAATTTTCAATTCTTAGTGTTTCTCTATACTCTCTCGATTTCAGCTTCCAAGTGCAATCCTTGAGTTGACTAGATCTGAACCTGCTCATTAATTTCAAAACATGCTTGATCACAGCCTTCAAGTGCATCTCTAAGTACACCGGAGAATGGGCTCCCAGTAAAAGGTAGCATTCTCTCCATTCGTTGCTCTAAGTGCATCTTGACATTGGCTTGAGCAGAGGCTTGAAATGCATCGCTGTGCTAGCAAAATCCCGGAGGCAGAGTGCATCTCTGTTATCACTCGATTTCGGGCTCTAAGTGTATCTTGAAATCCGTTGGAGCACAGCCTCTAAGTGAAGGTTTCGGTTTAACCTGGTATCTCCTCCAGATGCATCTCTGAGTGTACTCGATTACGACCTCCAGTAGATCTTAGCGTTCAGTCCACAGTGTCAGACCAGTGCATCTTTGAGTGTACTGTATCATGTCCTCCATCCAAGTGCATCTCCAAACTTGCTAGATCACTGTCTCCATGTACATCACAAAATTTACTCAATGGGCATCACCAACTGCTCCTCTGATTGTGCTGGAGTACCATCTGCAGCCAGGTTCTCCATACATATATATATAGATAGACTTCAATGGAGAATCGTTGTCATCAGATGATTAAGTGAATCTTCTTGTGATTGCAACAAAGATGAATATGGTAGATAATATGGCTTGTGGTTATGGGACCCTAGGACTGCATGAGACAACACCATACCAAGTTTGAAGTTTTCTGCTGAGTTGTGTAGAGGTCTCAGTTGCGCAAGAAATTCGACTATTCTGGAAGCCTAATCTCGACGCATTATACATGTACCTCCCTAACTGCAGGTTCTCCAAGCAGTATCTGACACTGCTCTTGCAGTATCTGAGAGCACATCCTTCAGTTCCAGGGGTTCATGGGAACTTCTGGAACATTTTAGAAGTACTGGTGAGGTCAACCGGAGTGTGTTGGAGCATTGTATATGGCTTTCTGACCAATTGACATTTTGCTTATGCCAGCACTATGTATCTTACAACATGATAGCAACACTTCAGCACTCTCACAGAATTAGTTATTCTATGTTGGAAGTGTTAAGAAGGGTGAATACTCTACTGTTTGCTATATGAGAAAATGAATCCAGATAATCAATGGGATCTATAGAAATATCAATATATGATAGCTGAAATTGTGTCAATAGGAAGAGACAGCAACTAGACTATATAACAATATATACTGTTCTAAATTACATGCAACGCTACTGCAGTGGAAACAGAGAAAGAATCTAGCAGATTTACAGCACCAAGAGCCATATAAGACAAGGATATAAAATATCAACAGTACAACATTGTCTCTGGATAATACTGTAATTGTTTACAATGTTGTTTTAAAGTTGTGTTTCATTTTATTCATACAGTATGCACTTGAATTAGTATATCACAGATCACCAAATCCTCTCCATCTCCAGGCAAGCCAGTTAAATGGCACAGTTCCCCACCAACTATTCTTTGGCCCCTCCAAACTGGGTTGCTGGAACTGGGATTCGAAACCATTGCATGGGAACCATATTCCCTGCGAATTCGTTTCAGTGTGACAGCACCGAGCCACAGGGTCAGCCCTACCATTGTTTGGAAGTAGCAATGTAATGTAACTGGAGCAGTTTGAGAATCCATATGGAAATGGACATTGAAGATTAACATTAATAACAATATCCATACTGGAAAAATAAAGTTGAAATTTAAAATCATGTATAGTATAGTGCCTGAAGAAACGGATAAAATGCCAAGACTGACAAATTGTTATAATACTGTCCAACAGAATAACTACAATTGATCAACACACTGTGAGTCATTTGAAAGATACTCATCTGATTGAATGAATAGCAATTGCCTAATACAAGAGCAGCTAATTAATTTAACTCAAAACAATTGACATGAGACCAAATGATTATCAATGTACCATATTGGACATCCAATCAAAGCATTCCAACAATGACACACTTAACACAGCCTGATCAACGAGCATAGCCATGGTGTGAGGTACTTTTCAAGTCCCAGAATAGTATGATACTGTGCTGACAGATGCAGCTGCTGGGTCAAATATAAGAGATTGAGAAGCTCTTGGTGTGTAAAAAACCATTGGACAAGAGTTGGAATGATTTCTGCCACTGAAAGTTCATTTATACATACTGTAAAATATAGAAATACAATGGATACATATTCTGGGATGAAACATTGTTTACATATGCATGTTGGCTAGCCTGAGAGAACTTGTTTGCCAAACTCTGCATCTCATACTTGATCTTATAACAGGTCACTCTAATATTTTCAATTGTCCTGTTACCTCCTCTTAGTATATGTACCCTCAAATCTGCATGCAATATGAATATCATTGTACCCTACTTACTCGCAGTACTCTGAAATGGCATTTTCACCAATGTCAAGGGATAAACTACTTGGAAAATTAACATTACCCAATGTACGATATATAAACAAGCTGTTTTGGGATGGTGCGACATTGTATATTCGATGTCTGTAATCCAGGGGTTCCATTCAGTCGTATATTCACCAGGTTACTATAATAGTCATGAAATCTTATTCACCAGACAGTATATATCATGCTCCATACACCAAATTTGAACCAAATCGTCCAAATACAGTTGATTACAAGCCCAAATATTCACCTAGAAGTATAATTCTGATTGCACTAGATTGCACAATTGCAGCCTGCATTACTGTACACTTCCAAAGAAGCTCTCAGACTGCTTTCAAGTACACTTACAAGTAGGCTTTCAATTTCGCTTAATGACACCCTAAGAGTCTGCTTGGCTATATACTTCCAAGTACACTTTCAAGACGCAAAACACTACCAATGTTCTGGACTTAATGTTTTCATACATACTTCTGTATACTTAATCTACAAACTACAGGTACAGCAGATGCCAGACACTGTGGAACACACAGCGTATAGCATGAGGTGGCCACTATTCACTGCTGAGCATGTGGTGAGTACTGTGTGGAATGTGGTGGAAGGTGGAAGGTGAATGGCATATGGTGGCCAAAGTCATGACATGAATTGATACTATAGTATGAACTTTATTTCCAGTGCTGGCACCATAACTAGATATTGTGAGATCTTACAGGTCCAGTGTGAAAGATTGCAGCTATAGATTCTGCATGAGAGACATATAATTGAATCTTGTGAAGAGCAAAGCTCTAAATCAGAATTTCTAGAAAAATCTGCTGTCTACTTAACAACAATTATAGTCAGATCTATGCATATTCTGTCCAGGGTAAATAGTAAAGATTGTACTGGAAATGGAAATGGTACTTGGAATGGTAATTATAGTATGAGAAGTGCTTACTCAAGTAGGTTGACTACAGTAATATCACAATCAACACTCTTAATCACTTCATAAATCCTAGTAGCTAAATCTTGAATGAACACAGAGTATATCATTGTTCGGAAGCTCTCTGCGATGAAATTTGCGTCTACAACATCACCAAAGTCGGTGTTTGTCACAGAGAACTGTGCGGTGCACCTGAGAGTGTTTGGGAGTTATCGGATTAGATTTCCAGGGTGGTCAAATCTCAGAGTTGGCTGGACCTATATAGTGGCCTTCAGCTGCACCTGGGAACACTGGTGACAAAACTGCCAGGATATAGAACATTTGGTTACAACCAGGGGACATCTGGGAATGCCAGCAACAAGTCTGGGAACACCTCAAATAAATGTAGAGCAGTTCAGGAGAAATGGCATCTTTGGGATCGCTACTGGTGCATCTGGTTATTGTAGTTATTACTGATATTTAAACTGTTTTTGACACGGATGTATTCAGTTTGTATTTTCATTGATCTCTCTATGTGTCAATGTATTTGAATTGCTACTCATCCACATACTGGATATCTGGTCTGGCTGCAGACCACAAGGGAAAGCGATTCGACCTGTGCCTGAACATGCCAATCGAGTGAACACTGGATTGTTCTTGGATGTGATGATAATGCGAACTTTGAGCCTGTGATTCGGTAGGTTGTAGGTAGTGTCAGCAACAGGTCAGGGTAAGCTGCCAGCAGCCCAAGTTCGGACAGCAAAAACAGGTCAGCTCGGTTCCAGACCCGTCCAAAACACCGACCAGCAGCTTCTTGGTGGGCCAGATCCAGACCCGGACCTGTCAACCCGCAGGAGTTCCTCGGTTTGGCGAGACCCATTGGTTCCAATCTCCGGTTCAGGTTTTTGGGTGTTATATTGCTGGTCACATATAGGTATCCATCTGCTAATCTCATCATAATGACGTATGTACGTCATTGTCTTTTTAGGACATATTGGCTCCTGTTATAATCAAAAACAATAGAGTTACGCTCCTTGCCCCATCCTGGAAATGAGAGTCAACGGAGCGTGAACAATTTTCAGCCTCGAATCTTGGGTAATCTGAGTGGCGATTGGTTGCAGACATTCATAAAGGAGGTTCAGGCCGCCTTTATAGGCAATGAGCAAGTGACACACTCTATGCCCGGATCTGAAAATGAGAGTTCACTGAGCGTCACTGATTTTTGGTCTTGTAGGTGAGGAAATTAATCAGTGACTGGGTCATTGTAATGCGTAATGACCATATTCGCCTTCTTAATGGACAAAAATGCTAGCTATGACAGCGATACTATCTTCCAAACATGAGCGTCAATAGAGTGTCAACAATTGTATGTCTTGGAAATGAGGTAATTAAAGAGTGATTTGGTCATTGTTATACATAATCCTAGTATTGGCCGCCTCTATAGGCCAAACAGCCATTTCATCATCTTCATGTACTTTTTCCTTTATCACTATGTTGTTCTTTCATTATACATATAATATATCCATTAATATACGAGTTAAAGTGACCGCAGATTGTAGATAATGGTAATACTCAGAAATCCTGTTCCTTTCGATCAATTCTCGTCATCACTGTCAGGTTCACTCAAATGGCTGCTCTCATCTTCAAAATGCATGTCAGCTGCATCACTACTCAGCACATATTGTACTAACCAGTGGATGTTCCTTCTTCAGTCAGCAAATCTGGAATAAAATCTTTAACGTGCTTGCGATCCTTTGAATTGGCATCAAGATCAAACAATTGAGAGCGGGGAAGAGGAGCATGTATATACACATATCCGGGTGGCACACCTCCGATTTCGTAACTGTGAGCTCCTTCAGTGTCAGCAGCTGGCGCCGGTGCTCTTCACTGCGAAGGTGTTGCCGGTTCTGGAGGAGGTGCACCCATTCCGTTGCCCCTCCAGGGTGTCTGCAAATGCTTTGCCGTGCCATTGTGGTAAGGGAGGCGGACGTCAGTCTGATTTTCATGAACCATTGCGGGGTGGCTTTCCATCGGAGCATTCACCTCTCTATGCCGGGGAAATTCAACTTCCCACTTCTTTTCTGCTCGGACTCTGGCACAAGGTTTCTTCATCAGGTGTTGCATTTCTGCTATTGCGGTGGGCAAAAACCCTCCAACAGCTATTTCGGCCATATTTATCAGAAGGTGCATGTCGGACTGTGCTAGCTGTACCCGACCTCCCTCTCTTGCAATAGTTGCAGACATGTTGAAAACCTACAAGAAATTGATTGCTGCTTCGAAAAGTGAGATTTGGCTATTATGTCAATGGTATACGACACTGTAGCCTCCCATTAGGTATTTAAAATGTGATCCGTCCAGTCTGGGGTATGCTTATCGCGAAATTTGTGTGCGACAATAGCAGATGTGACAACATCATCACGGTTGATTTCGTTGACTGTGTGGACATATGCCTTGGTTGACCATGGAGGTTTTCCACTGCAGGCAGGGATGAATTGGTTATGTAGCTCTCTACATACACCAGCTTTATATCATATTCTTGCTTAACAGCGTTTTACCACAATATGGATATACTCTTATCTGAGTGAATGTTGCAACTTATTCTTGCTTCTTCCGAATTTGTGGACGATTTTGAACTGTGCATCCGAGGTGATATTTTTGGCGGCTGAATTGGTATTGCCGCTGTGGACTCAATGGTGTCTGCATTGCTGCTGGGTCTCAGCAGGTGGCACATTGGATCACACACCCGTCGATCGGCTCGATTCAGATCCGCTCGCAGCTGGCTGAGGTGCATCTTCAAACATGACTTCCTGGTGTGGAAAAGGTGAGGAAGATGAAAACGAAAAGAAGTGGGAAGTCTTGAGGAATACATGTCTAGCCAGAAGTCATAATGGAATGAGTGGCAGCCAACTTGCATGTTCTACCCAAGAGAAATCCTGCAGCATACAGCTGCAGGTTGCAGGGGTTTCTAACTGTCCTGCAATTTGCAGTTAGTCGGTCCGATCTTGTTTGTCAGTTTATAACCATACAATGTGGTCAATGTCAGCTGAAATTTCAAGTCTGATCAAAATACAGAGGACATTCTTTAACAGTAATGATGTCTGGTGATGCTTCGCTGAAGACATCGCCCAGATCTTACATGAAACCAACACTAACCATCAAGTGATGTTGCACGGTTAGCATTTCAATTCCCAATCAAGTGGCAGTCAAAACACAGATTCTGCTTTGTTCAAGTTGATCAAACATACCAACCTTGACATAGAAGACACAGCTTGCCTCCATGTGGTCCATATCTTGCAACATCCAACATCTCACCCAACAACAAAGTCAACTCAAGATACAATGGTCAATGCTCCGAAAAAAAAACCTTTCGCCATTTCTGGCGGGGAAATACTGCATATGGACCAAGCTATCCACACAACGATGTCATCAAGCGAATGAAGGCAAGAGCGGATTGAGGGCAGAATGGGTCCAAGCATCAGGAGCATTGTGCAGCATATGGTCTAAAAAGAATCTTTCGGCAGAGAGAAGACAAGAAACACACTGTTTGAGCAGCCAAGAGAAAGAGAAAGGGATCAAGCATTATGTTGATAGAGAGACCACTGTGGCAAGACAGTCAGTTTTCAATGCAGAGACAGCAATTATGAAGGAGCAGGATGATATGAGAACCGTGGAAAAGGAGGGATCGACAACCAGAAAGCGTGTAAAAACATTTCATGAGATGTTCTATGCTATTGTAGACAGTCTGAGCGAACTTGCCTCTCCCGACGATGAGGATGATGGCGAAAATGAGGCTGATTTGAACAAGATCCACCGCTGGGCAGCCTGAGCGAAGACGATGAACCCGCCTGAGTGATGGGCAGAATCTCCAAAATGGTTCAGCAACACATGCATAGATTTCGGTTGAAGAAGATGAGGGATGACAAATTGATGCAACCAGGATGGGGGGAGGCAGCCGACTACTTCTGTGAGAGTGATATGGAGTATGGGAAGACTGAATGGAGGGTTCCGGCCATTGTCAACCCCTAAACAGACACGACGGCAGCCCCACCATCACAGCCAACATTTGGAGAGCTTATGCAGACTCTGTGTATCGTCCCAGGATAATCCCAAATTCCGCAAGGGACTTCTCGACTGAGAAGTTTTCAAATGATGCTGGGTTCCGAGCAACACCAGTCATACCAATGCACAGCGTCTCTCCAGCCTGACTCAGCGCCTGATTTGTCACTGAACAGGAATTCGAAGCCTATTGAACCCATATGCTTTTATCCTTGCATAGAGCGTCCCGAGCTTATTACCATTCACATATTGGATTCTGATGAAGAAATGGTGACGGCTGCCACATCTCTGGAGGAGTAGATGGCCAAATACTTAGATTTGACGACATATCTCTGTGAAAAGCATTTCGGGAATTTATCTTCCTACATGTCAGCCTTTGCTGGATTGCACTGATGAAATTGTGAGACATGATAATTTCTCAGTTCATGTGCAAAGGTCATATGTGCCATGGGAAAGCTCTAAACTCCCAATCATGTTGATAGATGACCAACATACTAGATATTGTCCTGCCTGTTACGGTTAAGTGAGAAAGGAGATCCTAAATTTGAGAAGAAATTTCCTAACATAATATAACCCAGTGACATCATAGGAGTTATAGAAGGAGAGGTTAATGCGCAACGCGAAACCGCATGAATGACAGCCGTCACCCTGCATATATCCATGCATCCAACTGCGTAACGCTCCGCTCAGACCTGCTGCATGTGGTCGAGATTTTGAAAAACAATTATGGTACATCATTGGAATCGAGGTGAAGGAGCTGAATACAGAAAGGTGAGGAAGTCGGGCCATATGTCAAAAACTAGTGCATGGATCTATATGCCATAAATTGCCTGCCGACAGCGCTGAAACGCGATGGGCCAATGCCATTCATCGCTCACACAATGTGTGCAGTGGTGGATCAGACACTACGAGGCCTCAAAGCCATTGGATGCAAATGATCATACTTAGATACGAGATATTGGATGTCAATAATGACTGTAAGCATTGTGCGTACAATTGTTGAGCATCCAATGACTGTTAGTATATCTTGAAGGTGAGCATCAACAGAGCGTCAACAATTTTTGGTGTTACCCTTTCGGCAATCACAGGGCTCCATAGTCACCTTCTCCCAAACAGCAAGTATTGGCGATCTGTATAGATACAAAGCAAAGCGACCCGGTGATTGCCACATCCTAGAAATAAGCGTCATTGCAATGTCGATGATGTTTGGTCTTAGCATCCCAGATAATCACTGGGCTGTGCATTGATATTAACCCATGATCACTGTATTGCCTGACCTGATGGGCAAAAACGCTTATGATGATATCGCTACAACCTCCTGAAAATCAGCGTCAATAGAGCACCCAAGATGTTTGGTCTTGCATTTTGGATAATCGAATGGCTGGGCAACAGTGTAAACCCATCATCATGCTATCGGCCGCCTTTATGGGCAACACTACTAGTGACGATATCGCTACTACCTCCTACAAATCAATGTGAACAGAGCGTCAAGGATTTTTGGTCTTGCATCATGGATAATCAAATGGCTATGCAACAATGTTAACCCATGATATCAGTATCCGGCCCCTCTGTGGGCAAAAATTTTGGTGACTATGTTGCAACTAGCTTCTAAAAAGGAGCGTCAACAGAGCGTGAACATTGTTTGGTCCAGCATCTTGGACAATTAAATGGCTCCGCAACGGCGTTGGCCCATAATCGAACCATCAGCTCTCGTATGGGCCAAAATGATTGTGACGGTATTGCCACCACCTCCTTAAAATGATCGCCAATCGAGTGTCAACAGTTGTTCTGGGGGCGCAGTAAGCTACACAGCAAAGAACTGCACTGCGTTGTTCCTAAATTGAGTTACTAACTGTTAGTCTTTTCAATATGTCTTTGTATTCCACTTCACACATATGCATGCAATGTTTCACAGGTCTGACTTTTTTCTTACTTGTAGCTCTAAAGTCAATATTTAAGAACCAGCTTCCAACTTTACTATAATGTTACTTTTGATAGTCTCGCAAGTTGATTTACTGAGCTTTCAAATTCCCACTGCGATGTCGGATTCAAAATCTTTTAATACCTCATTGCTGGAGGTTATGATATCTTCCAAAAATGAACATGTCTTTATTTGTGATTTGAGCAATCTTATTTTGCACATCACATTTGAAGCTTGGTGGGCATCTATGAATGTGGGCTCGAAGCATCCTATTGCATGGAATCACTCTAGGCATGCGCCGTTGTGGCAATTTTATTTACACTACAGACAGAAGGATAACGGCAGCGCTAGCATCATATGTATCATCTGTCATCAAGTTCTTCGCCATCCATCAAAACATGAGACCAGCTCAATGGGCAAACAGTTGCTGGCAAAATCCCACATCGCAAAGTTAGACAAATTAACAGAGTTGGAAGCTACCCAATTGACTATTTCAATGGTGGATGAAACAGCTTTAGCCATACTGAAGCGGCAAGGAAGTCGAGGAATTACAATAGGTAGTTTCCAAATCATATTCATATATCACATTTGGGATTTATCGATATTAACTGAATTGACAGAGAAAACGCTCCAAACTGGCAGCGAAGGACTTTCAAACTGCCGAAATTCACCAAGACACCGGCAATGGCTACGTCATGATACAATTTGTTGCGGCGCACATTACATGGAATGCTATATCAAACCTCGAGCTATGATGGTCATACAATGTATTAAGATGCATGTTGGTGCTACTGTCCGGAAGTACACTGAGTAACATCTGCTGAAGTGAATACACCCAGATGGTGGATGCAATTCAGAAGCAATTGCCGTCAAGAAATGAGGGTAGTTTAGCTCTAGACTGGTGGACATCAATGAACAAATTTGCCATAATGTCGGTCAATGCTTGCAATATGGATCAAGATAGCGCATTGCGAGAGGTAACACTCGCATTCGATGAGGTTCATTCTCTATTCTCTGCATATTCCGAAAGCAAATTCAGGATAATAGGTCAAGGGTGAAGATATTGAAGCACGGCTAGCCATACATCTGAAAGATGTTCAGGATCATCCTAAGCTTACCAAACACCATGTATATGGAATTACAACTGATAACTTGTACTCAAGTTACTCAAAGTCTCTCAAATTACAATCGACCCTCGAGGCTTCCGGAATCGAGTCGTCTGCTCTGAGAAATCACATACCATCCACGGCGCACTTCATTCAGCTTGCTGTAGGTGCAATCATGAGCAGTCTGGATGTAAAAGGCCATACCGAGTCTTGGGAAGCCCATGAGCGCGATCCACAATCTCAAGAGAATGAAAGCAAAGACATAGGATAGAGTCAAAGACCTCGTGAAGAGGGAAATGCTAGAATCAACACGGTGTTGGCCATGAGACCAGGTTTAGTAAAGATAATTGACAAAGTACATATTTCAAGATATTTTGAAAGTCCTGAAACTGACCTTCTTATAGCAGCAAACGGTTGCTGAATTGATTACACTGACACCCAGTCATCGAAATGAGCTCTTTGACTGTCGAAGAGCCAAAGTATGAATCTCCGCACTACCTATTAAGCCTGTGGAGACACACTGGAATTCAACAGTGGAATTGATTGAGCAAGCCTACCGATTACGAGAATTCACCCAGGAGTGGCTCAAGAATCCAACATACAGTGATTACTGCCCACAGTTCAAAACTCAGGATGAATGGATCATCGTCAAGTACGGCATAGAAGTTTAAGGCCATTTTGGTACTGGACCCTGCAGATGTCAAAAAGGCATATGGTTACTCTGAATCACGTTATCACTGTGTAAAATGACATCATCAATTATATGGATGTCGTTATACAAGCTTTAGCTAAGAAGAAGACAAAATGGAAGGAAGACTTGTACTTTGCAGTAATGTTTGCACAACAGAAGCAGTTCAATTATTATGCTGAAGTCACTCCAACGACAGGGATGCTTCTCATTTCAGCACATATCCTTGATCCTTTATGGAAGCCAAGATTGTTCAGAAGATGGGATAAGGGAATGGATATTAATCCTGAGAACGAGACTTTCTATACTACCCAATACCACAAGGCGTTTCTGAAGTATGTGGAGAATGATTACTGTGCCAAACAGTTATATTTGCCCATCATTAAACCCCAAAGTGTACGGAGCAACAATCTCATCTCCTCCTGAATGGCTTCCAGATTTGGTCTATCTTCTTATGATCCATATGACTAGTCCAGCAATGATCAAGAATACATAACACCTGAAAATGTGGCTGAATCGACATCCGAGCGAAGCAATCCCACAGCATGCTCATCGACAGCCGCAACGCTCTATTTGAACTCACCACCTGAATTACCCCCGAACTGGGGGCAAATACATCACAATCATAAGGAGTATCATTCCGACCCTATGGAGATTAGTAGTATATTTTGGTTACCGCATATCACCGACTGGTGGCGTCAAGACAAGGAACCGCCTTTCAAGTACGCCGATCTCTCCAATGTGGCACCCAATGTATTCTCCATCCTACCGCATGGTATCGGAGTGGAGTGTAGTTTTTCCATTGGGCGAGGCATTGTCGGCTGGAGGCGGTCTGAAACCGCACATGTGAGCCTTTGCGAAAGAGTCTTTGTAGAGCGGTTTGCTCAAGCCAATAACGGGACGATGGAAGGCGCTGACCCCACATTGGATCCGACAAATACTGAACACTTCTTGGAAATGAAGAGAGAGGTGGAGGACACTAAGTTGCACAGAATGGCCAAGGTCCACAACATGTTGGAGATGTGGCAGGGCAGCCAAATCCTATGTGCTACACAGAAAAAAACTCACTCTGAGATAAAGCAACTGACATCTGTAAGAATGTTTCCAGATACCGAACAGATCTTCAAGGCTTTCTAGTCAACCTTTCAATACAATGGTGTGCTGCATTTACATTGTCGGAAAGATCACCTGTGACACCAACTTTGACTGCAAAGGCCCTCCCTGGAGGACGAACTCAAGTAGTGTATGTGCACCAAATGAAATGAATCGGCCGCCATCCAGCGGAATGTGATAAAGATATTGCACCTCAAAGCATTTCTGACACCAAAGATTGGCTTGTCTGGAATGGGGACTTGGATAATCCAAATGACAGCGAAGACGACTGGGATGCAGACTATGAATCTGACCTAGAGCTAGACAATGGCATCAACGATTCTGAAAGCCCAGAGCAGCAGAATGAGAGTGCTGCACCAATTGTTCCCAGATTGATCTGGCCCACACGGAGGTAAAAGACCAAGGCTGACAAGGGGTTGATGACGGTCAATACAATTGAAACGAGGAGGAATAAGGGGAACCGAAACACGTAGGACACAACACATCAATGTATTCTCACCAGGTTCTATATGTTGTCTGACCGAGAACTTCAAATAGAGAAATAATATGGGAGAATATTGAGCAGTTGCATGTGAATATTGGTTAATAAACAGAATAATAGAGGGCAAAACGAATCATTTCGCAAGATGAATAAATCTTTATAGAATGAGAGCGACCAGTGCAATGATATCACTGGGCTCGGCTTTGCCAGAGGACCATGTCTCAATCTGGCAGAAAGGCAACCAATAAGGTCAAAAAATTCTGAATCCCATTATCAATGGCAGAAGATTGTGAATGGACAATACATTAAAATGAGCATCAGCGGAGCGTCAAAGATTGTTGGTCTTGTAAGTACAGTAATTGAACAGTGATTTGGTCGTTGTTATGCATAACCATTGTATTGGCAGCCTTCATAGGCAAATGAGGGAGCGACATGGTCACTGCCCCATTCTGACAATGAGCGTCATCGGAACATCAACGATTTTTGGCTTTGCATCATGAGTACCCCAAGTGGTGATTCGTTGCAATCATCCATAGATGACGTACTGGCTGCCTTCAGATGCAAAAACAATAGCAACAGGCTCCCTGCCCTATCCTGAAAATCAGCGTCAACCGAGTGTCCATGATTTTTGGTGTTCCATCTTGGGTAATCTAACTGGCGATTTGTTGCAAACATCCATTAGTCTGGTATTGGCCGCTTTTAGAGGCAGAAACGATAGCAACTCGCTCAGTGACCCATCCTGAAACTGAGTGTCAACGGAGCGTGAACGATCTTTGGTCTTACATCTTGGGTCATACTACTGGTGATTGGTTGTAAACATCCATAAAGGATGTATTGGCCACCTTCAGGGGCAAAAACTATAGCGACACGCTCCCCGCCCCATCCTGACAATGAGCATCAATGGAGTGTCAATTATTCTTTGTCTTGCATCTTGGCCAATCTAAGTGTCACTTTGTGGCAATAATTTATATGTGGAGTAATGGCAGCCTTTTTAACCGAAACAGCGCATGACAGATAGGTTACCCCATCATAAAGATTAGCCGAGATGAAGTGTCAACAATTTTGCGTTTTGCATATTGAGTAATCATGGCATTGTGTGGATATATGAGTTCATAATAGAACCATTCACCGCCTCTATAGGCAAAAATACAACATATTACAGGAAAAACCTGCATTCCCAAATGATCAATTTCACACACTGCAAAACATGCAAAACGAGATTTTTGGCTGTTGAATACGCAATTTTGATAAGATACTATTATCAAACTGCAACAACAAGAGCATTATATGATTCTACAGATGGACCCACTGGGCGACCCACAGCCATCCCGCCGAATTGAGACAGGTTGAGAGATTTCCCCAGAACCATGCCCGAATTGACCATCTGGGTTGATCGACTACCAGGACTGCCAATTTGGCAATGTGTTGGTTTCGACCCCGAGCTGGACCTGAACTGGTGATCTGGAACGGTTGCACAAACTGGTTATAAGATTCACCGGGTGGCTGAGATCGAGTGAACTCAGTGACACACTTGTATGTAGTTCTCAAGGAAGTTTGGAGGTGCATCTGGAAGCCATGATTGTGCAAGATTGGAGGAGAATTTGTAGGTTTTCATTCTGGAGGGGGTTGATTGAAAGGGCGTGAAGAGTTCTAAAATTCAATATACAGGTTAGTCAACTAGCAATGATGGACATGAGACAGGTTAACTCTACCGTGGAGGAAACATGCTGAGCTGGCTTGTGGCGGTCGAATAGTGGAGCAATGCACACCTGGAGATGAACCTACATGTATTTATCAAGATATAATCATGATAATCAAGGGAGACTGGCTGTGACAGTTTTGGGTGGATGCTGTACTGGCTGGATGATGTGCTTGATGTATCCTGTCATTGGTGTTAACCGGAGATCATAGCATGGAGATGTAGAGATGGATGACTTCACATTGGGTTTTCCGATGATGGTAGAGTTGTGGACCAGAATGTGAGATGCAGGAGAGAGATGGGAGCTCTGAGGACAATTTCAGGGGACATGGGCAAACATAGGTATCCCGTCACCGATTGAGTTTACAATTCAGCATTTGGTGATCTTATCTGATATACCAGGAATCATAAATTGACTTGTATACAACATTGTTTTAAGTTACAAATTTTCATGGTGATTTCCCCCTAATCCTCTCATCTTTCCCTTTCATTGTCCTGAACTCTTCCAACAACTGAAAATATGAAATTAAAACATCGCTCTCTATCTCTCCATTGCATGAAGATAAGTTAACACTGAATACAGCATACCATGGGTACAGCATACACTTGGTACAGAAACCCACTGAGTACCGTATAGAATGCGTATAGTATCAACCCACGATCGACTGACTCCTGCTCCCACCTGTGCTCACTGTTCTTATCTGGCATTGCCAATCTGTCATCTGTCCTCCGTCATCTCACATCTCTCAGCTGTTATCCATCATTGCATCGCTCTTAGCTCTTATTTCACATCACTCCGGTCTTGGCGTACCTTGTCGTACTCTACACTCTCCATTTCAACAATGTCTAGTTAAACAATGAATAGAGTCTGAGCTCCCATCATGTCTCCCTTCAGATCCACCGCCTCCAGATTGACCACATCCAGATTGACCACCTCCAGATTGACCACCTCCAGATTAAGCACCATCAAATCGACCACACGAAGATTGACCACCTCCACAACCGACATCTCCAGATTGACCGCATCCAGATTGATCAGTTTCAGAACAACCACCTCAAGATTGAGCACCACCAGATTGAGTATCTCCAGATTATCCGTCTCCTGATCACCCAACTCCAGATCCATCCCCCTCTGATCAACCCTCTCCTAATCAACCACCTGCAAATCAACTACCTCCAGATAAACCCCCTCTAGATCAACCACCATCTCATTGACCACCTCCACGTACACTACCAAAACTGCTCAAAGGCTGCCTCATCGTGCACTGCACAATGGATACTTTCTTGGCCTCCCTATTCCACTCCACACATGCTCAATCTTAGCCTCCTAAGTTGCATCATTATGGCCTCCAAGAGCATCTTCAAACTAGTTCAAGCACAGCCTTGAAGAGCATCTCCAAACATCACGGCCTCCAAGTTTACCTAATCGTGTCATCCAAGTGCATCTGCAATCTTGCTTGATCACAGCCTCCAAGTGCATCTCTAAGTTCTCCCAGTTGGCATCTCCAGGTACTCCTCCAATTGACCTCATGTACTATCTTCCGCCAGATCACTAGCATGTATATATGCAGATAGACTCAGATACGTAATACATGCTGTATTATGAATTTGTGAATCTTCTTGTGATTGTAACCAAGAAAAACATGATGCACCAAATGGCTTGCGGTCATGACACCCTAGAAACCAATACTGTGAGAATACTGAACATGATTCGATATCTCCAACCGAGCTGTACCGAGATCCCAGCTGCTCTTGATGTCTCCTGCAGAGCTGCGCAGAGTTCTCTGCTACTTCAAAATTTGACTATCCTATAAGTCAAATATTATAGCATCTTGGATATACCTCCTTAACTGCAGGTGTTTTCAGAAGCTCCTGAGAACTGTCTTGCAGTATTTGAGAGCACTTTGCTTAGCCCCAACTGGATCTGAGAGGGTTTGTAGCTACTTAGGAGCACCACGGAGATCAACTGGAGTCACTGGAAGGTGTGCATGTGGTTTTCGCACCATATTACCTTTTGCTGATGTACCTAGTAGGTCTTTGAAGTACAGCTGCTAACTATGGCTCTCTGACAAGCTATGAAGCTGGCTTTGAAGCAGACTCTCAAGTAGTAGTATACTTTCAAGCATATTCAGCAATGCTGTATATTATACCAGTAATTCAAAACAAACTCCAGAAGTGTAGACTGATATACATCAATCTCCCGCTGCCAGCTGTATCAATTTCCATAGACTCTGATATCCAACTCTATGATTTGACAATAGATAACTATATACTGCATAATATGCCAGTATCTATGAAATGCTTGCTCTGAGTTGTGTGTGTGGTTATGAGTACAAAGCACAACCATTAGTCAATTTGCAGTTTTGCTAATAACCTTACACAATATACAAGATTATAAACAGGAAGTTTTCTGGTGGTGTTCCATATTAATTTAGATATGTCATTATTATAACTAGTAAACTCACCCTTTCTCCAGTATATAATTTTCATTTATTATATTCAAATATTTGCAGTACAACAAACAGCACAATTACAAAATTCAAATCAAAGTAGTAATCGGACTGTAATTAAGCTATAAACAATATTGCGATCTTGGGTGAGTCATGACAACTGTTGCAGTTACAGCTCCAAAGGGACTCTTCCATCTGGAGTCAAAAGCAATGTACTAGATGTCCAGTCAATAATACACAAACTATGCATAGTATATACTGAACTGTATAGAAGGGCAGATAGATACTAGAGTTGCTACTGGTCTGGCTGCTTCTGTTTATCACCTGTTATATATACCCATCCGTGCTTCCTACATCTTTCACTACCATTGAAGTTTAAACTGAAGTGCTTGCTGGGAGCTGGCTGAATACAATGTATAATAATTATGTGATATTCCCCAAATCTGATGAAGTCATCTCTGGTACTGCTATAACTATTGCACTAATTTGTATAATGTAATATTTAGTTTATATGAAAAAGACTAGTATAAAACAAACTCAACACAAAACAAGAGGAAACTATAGAAATTATCAAAATAACATATATAGTAACAAAAATCAAATCTTTAATTAGACTCCATTATAAATTTTATTGGAAGTTTTAGTACTTATAGTATTTAAAAAACAGTGTTATTCCTTTTTGAAAGCTTGTATACATATCATTGAATCCTACTCTTTTGTTAATATTGTGGAAAATGTAAACATATAGCTATTATTTGGCATTATGAATATCAGGTATATACAAACTGTATTTGACTTGAAACAAATTGAATAATATGACATATTGTAGTCTTTAGATTCTATACAAGTCAATACAATTTATGTAATTATTTTGAAATAGATATGATTGAATTGGGCCTGTATAATCAAAAAATTGAATGATTTTAAAAGTAGTACAATTGAAATATACTAGAGAGTATAGAAAGAGCACTGGCTTTATTATAATCAAGATTTATCTTGGCTATTAGTACAAGACTATATAAGACAATGGACAATACCACTCTATTGGAATATTATATATGATTTGACAGATTGTTTGCTTACACTTTAACAATTTGTAAGATATATTGATATTATACAGGTAAAATTTCAACATTCCAAGTTAATTTGTAATAATGATTGGGATATTAACAAGTTGAATTTCCCATACAACAATTATAATTAATAATTAGATACTGTAGCAAAGTAGTTCTGCCATTGAATGTAGTATAACAACTTTTTTTTCTACAGAGTTCCATTTAACCAATCATGTATACAAGTGTAATATTTCTCCAAACCACTGTGTTAATCCTTAGTACTCTAGCAGAGTGTTTTTCAATTAACACTCTGTCTACTTTGGTCTCAACTCTAATATATTCAAGTCACAATGAAAATTGACAAACATTATGACATATAATAATGGATACTAAGACTACATCTGTAAACTTAATTCAATTTACTGGTATCAACATAGGTAAAATGCCAATAACTTAGTTATTTGAAAATCAGAAGAATATTACATTCTGAAGACCATCAATACCATTCGTTTCCCTTTGATTGTGCAATATCCACAACTAATCATTTTCACCAGACTTTGAGAAGAATTGCTTTAAAATGGTCAATAATAATTGTACTTCACAAGAATATGGATTCTATCAAAAAGACCTTGGAATAGTTTCTGATGAGTTATTTTGGCAAAATTGACATTTCAAAGGTATAAATTTTAGATAATCCATAATAAATCTGTTACTGAACAATGTGGTTATGACAAGGAAATATTACCATGGTATTTAACATGTCCATAGGTGAAAAAATTATTTTTCACTGGTGTAGTTCAAATACGGTCTCTGACATTTTCCAATGTAATATATGTGGTACTAACTACTATACTTTAATACAATCTGCAAATATTTATAACTCTAATAAATCATATTCTAAGTTGGAAAGATTAAATATAATTAATAAGTATTTCAACTGCAATGAATCTTGATTTGCTATGATTGCTTTACCATCACCACAGACAATTCCAACTCTGATAAATACTATTCTAACTAGTAAAGTTCTGAAATTATTTCAAATAATTGAGGCTCTGATAAATGTAAGCACCAAGTACAGCACCAATATCAATGCAAGGTCTGTTACATATAGTCCAGATAGGTATTCCTCTGACAGATGCAACAGACTACATGGGAAATTATAAGCTCTAACAGATATAAGAGAGTAATATTTCGAATGACATATCGGATCAAACTTGTTTATCATGATTTATAGGAACTTAAAAAATAATATACCAGCTGATAAAAATCTCTTTTTGGGATAGTAGCCAATAGTATTTATAAAATGTAGTACTTAACAATCCTATAAATCTGTGTATTGACTAGACATCTATGGTACACTGGTATATATCAATACTTGGTAGTGTTTCTGGTACTGTTTTCCATATACTAGGCTTTACACATCCAATTGTACTTTATTACATACTGCAGAGTACACTGCCAAGTTTCCCCCCTAGTATACATCAATATGCACTTGATGGCACACACTGAGCCTGTTCAGTGCTATGCATTCAAGTTTCCTATGATATACAATTGAAATAGTACAAGATAGTTCATTTCCAGTCTCCATGAGAGTGCACTTCAGCAATACTCCACAGCAGTTTGCTGAAATGTTAATGATTGATAATACTTTGATGAAAAAACTCACTGAGTGGTAATGACTGGGCTCTAGTTACAGTGCAGTATGTTAAATGCTGTTTGGATGGTGTAGAATGGCAAAAAATAATAATATCATAAGAAATAATGGATTGAATATTATCAGGTGAATGCATTAGCAAAATGTATGTAAGTCACTGGCAGACTCCAAGAGTGTGTAATAGGAGATGGAGGAAAAACTGAGAGGTATCAGAGTTGGAAGGAAATGAGACCCTACAAGGGCTTTCAGGCCAGATTTCAAAGCAATATAGATTTTTTAAAACTGGTATGGGAAAACTATTAAAGTGATTGTGACGAGTTTGGGAGAACTTCAGAGCACCAAAGAGAATTATGTAAGCAATGGAGACTATCCCATAACGGACAGAGCAGTCCAAAATGATCTCTGAATGATAATAGGGTTCATGTTGATTTGCATTGGAGGAATTACTGATATGGTCAGGGACTATTCTGATGTACAGGAGTCTGGATTACCCTCAGCAGTGAATTTGATATATGGAATATTGTTTATTATCAACTTCTACATCATACTAAGCTAGCTAACTTCTACTTCAAAATGTCATTTATTGGATTCCAATCTGAGGGAATAAGAGAAATTCTTGATCAATTTGCCAGCAAACAGCAGGTACAGCAATAAAATAATCCAACTACGTAATTAAAGGATATTAATCATGTATGGCATCAATTCCATCCACGCCATTGCCCATCTGAGCAGGGAAAATGAAAGTGGGCAGATGTAAATCATTGATAGGATGATGAAGCTGGAGGAACTACTTGTATTTGCTGATGATGGATAGCTGGTGATGTGGTGAAAATGGATTCCAATGTCATTAGACTCTATTTGTAATATCTAACAAGGGCACAATGAGATATGAGCTAGCTGTAAATCACAATGGTGTGTACAAGATATTGTAATATATTCAGGTAAAGTAGGGGAGAGCTATCAGTGAAAGTGAAGTACTATATATGGAGTGCGATATCAGAAAGATTAGTACAGCAGGTGACGGAGCAGATGGCAAAATAGTTGTTGAATGTCAATCCAAACAGAAGATTACCAGGGTGGAATGAAATATACAGATTACAGGGAAGGAGTGTCCAGCTGTGTAGAGCAGCTCTCATCATAGCTGGGATGTGTGATAACTGGGGGTATACAGTATGAAATAATATATAGCATCACTAAGTAAGATCCAGGAGTGCAAATGCAGATTGTAAAATGGCTATTCCAGCAGATCAGAACCTATTGAAGGGGAGAAACATCTCATCCAGTGGAGCGATCCTTTCTAAGTGGAGCAGTGCTGAAGTCGGGGATCAGCCCGCACATCAATTGGTGATTTGTTGCGAGGAGTGGCTTCTGAAGAAAAATCTTTCTCTGGGTAACAATAAAATTTATTTCAATACTTATCCTGATACAAAATAACTATAGCATTCATTTCTATGGAATTTTCAAATATTGCCAAGTAAATACTTGCAGCTGCCAGTATCAATACCTTCAGAGCAACAGGTTGAAAGAAGTAAGAAGTGGAATGCTGGCACTTTGAGTGATTGGCAGTGAAGGAAAATTGAAGGTAAATTTGGTTAAGCTCTTCAATTTGGGTGTAACATGATATTTTATCTCCCACAGTGATTGAGAGATAATAGTTATCAACACTGAAGCTTTTTAACATGGATTCACAGTTCAGTGTCACAGTCTAGATACATTCAGGTACTATTTACCCTCATTTTTGAAGCACTATATGCTAATCATTCTGAAATTGTACCAATCATTAGGTTTAGTTATATATATTTTGGGGCATTGTGAATATTACAAGGCTGATACAGACCAATTGAATAGAATACGGCACATACAGTTTCTCACGTTTGCAGAGCAATAATGAAAACTAGTCTATTAGGCAAATGACACACAGATGGCAGATATTGAAAAGTTCATGCTAATGGATACTGACAAATTTTAGTATCAATTGCAAATTTGAATGCTTTGTCTACCATCACATACTTAGTATCTGATCTAAATGATCAAACTGTCTATGCAAATAGAACTGTCACCTCGAAAATATTCACTTCCTTATAACCAACATTTGGGTGTTGGGAAAATGTATGAAGTCCTCCGGCCAATAGTTGTGTGGAAATATGGTTTTCACTTCAAATGGGCAGTCGAAACGCCTGGGCAGGTGTATTGTCAGACTTTTGTAATTTGTTCAAGGTTGTCTGTGGGCATGTAAGCAATGAGGGTAATATAGCCTGAGTACGATTTCAGGAATATGGAGATGCAGCAACAGAATTTAGAATGATTGGGAAGTTATAACTGAACAACTCAGCAACTCAGAACAGCCATACTGATCCATCCAGGTACTTCTAGATGCTCCGAAAATGGCTGAATGCAATTTGCAGTACTCTCAGGTGGTTAGAAACTACTTTTAGAAACATCTTGAGGGTTCTGATCTCATGCAGGAGAATCTAGGAATGTTTTGAATAGTATAAAATTGTGACCAGAGTGCTACAAAATTAAGCAATTAGATTGTTCAAATTTCAGAGGTAGTGGGAGTATTGTTCACATCACCAAGATCATTCCAGTGCACTTCAAATCTGGAACCATACTTTCTGGGATTGATGTTTATCATATTTTGATGAATCAGTACAACTCAATAAACTACAATACTCCTACTCCGACCCACCTTAATCAGTGTATTCAAATTCAAGTACAGTCCCATGGGTATCTGAATGAATATGTTTAGTTAAAAGCCAGATGCTATCGATTCTCTCTAATGCAGTATTCTGTTGCAGCCCCATTGTCAGTCCAAACATTGCTCTGACAGGAACATGATACATCTTATTAGTCTGTTTGACGACCCAGATGACATGAGTAACACAATCTGCCCAACTGCGCAGGTGTTTGAATGGTGTTGGAATCACCACCTGATATTCGTGAACTTGAGGAAGGAAAACCAATTGAAGAGTTGGTTTGCACCGTTTAGAATTGGTCAATGTTGGTTTTCCTGTCAGAAGACAACATTGAAAGTGTTGGATCAGATTGGGTGCAGTTGATCTACAATATAATCGTGCAAACAAAGGAACTTGTCCTCAGAAGGTGTTACCAAGATTATTCTCATCAGCTTTCTTATATTGAATTTGGATAGTGTGTCATTCAGGAATCAGCTATTGAATGGCATTTGTATATTCTACGTTGTAATCAAGTCCCAGACATTCAACAGAAGAAGTGCTGTGAAATGGTTGAAGATAGTTATACTGCGCATGTTGAAGAATGATAAATACACACTGTTGGAACACATTCCGACCATATCTGAACCCGAACCTAATAACTTTGGTGTCCAATCCCTCTTCAACTTGGATACTGACTAGTTGGGCAATGTTGGAAGTTTTGAAATCAAATGATGTATCTCGGAGTGATGTTTATTTGATGCTTCTTGTAACAGTGGGACATGACTCAGGCTGGGTAACCACAATTTCATATGGCTGGCTCGCGATGAGCCCTAGATCTCAGGTGACCATTTTGCCAATACATGCACATCTACAATCACTCGAATCCACCTTTGCAACCATATTCGTATAATTACCATATGTATACCTGAGGCTGAACACAGCCATATGTAACCTTACACTATTATTGCATTTGTAGTGAATGGATGCATTTTTCTCACGGGAATATGAGTTCACAAGTGTATACCCATTATTCGGACAGAAGATATCCCGCAGTGAACAATTGAAAATATTGACCTCCAATAAAGATTGCGAAGCATTATTACCGCAAAGCACCAAGTGTTTTCCATTCCATCATTCCATTAAACCCCCTGATAGTAACGGCGTTGAAATCAGAGACCAAGTGACACACCTGGTGAGTCAGCAGCAATGATGACAATGCTTATCACGAGTACAGGACACCAATGTTCAACCAAGCCAATCAAAGTAGCCAAATAGAATCAATCTAATCTAGTTTGAACACCATTCCAATGAGTCAATTGAGCGTCATCACCAGTCCAAGCCATTATACTGCATGGAGTGATCTTACCCCTGAATGCTGCAATATCAAACGCCACAGCCAAAGTCAACCGATAATTTCCGAGTAAGCACCGGTATGACTACTTATACCACTTACACATCTCGAGCACACAAAACCTACAGAGGGGGATCTGTCCACGAATGAAGCACGCGTACTGCCCTGAACGTCTGCATGAGTAAGGAGCCCTTATGGGGAACCCAACACACAATTGAGGCACTCGTACCGCCACGAATGTCGCCACAAGTGAAGTGCACATACCGAGAAGATACCCTACCATTGAAAGACATTGAGGATAACAAGAATTCTGATGATTGAGGCGAACCTACAGTGGCAATGCATTGCACCGAGTGAAGTCCATTTACGATAACAGACTGACACAATTTCACAGATCAAATATCATGACTGCGACAAGTACAATGACTATGAAGCCCTCAGAAAACACATTTTGTGGACAATCGAGGTTCACCTACACTATGAATAATCATTGACTGCGATTACATTAATGGCGAATGTGGCAATCAACAAATCAAACACTAACGATGCATTGATGCTCAACAAGGTGACACTTGTATACTCTGGTGTCTAACCCAATGGGGGAGGTTTGATCAGACTGAGCTGGCATTGGGGTAGTGAGTGGCACCAGCGCTAATGGCGACTCTGGACTATGTTCAATCCAGTCAGATCTCGCCAAAATCAAGAATTGTCCTTGAGAGCCTGAAGGCAAGAATTTAAGGGCACTATCGATGTGGCACTGAAACACCGAATTCGGCACACAGACTTCACAAAGTACAAATGCGACACAAATGGCAAGATGCAACGCATATGGGCTCTTATCGACCGAGGCGCAATCAGCATTTTCATGGCACCTTGGCTGCCCAAGTAACCTAGGAAATCACATCAGGCAACATACATCACCACCCTCGGCATGAGTAGAGAAGTAATGCAACAAGCAAAGAACAGACAGAAATAGTAGCGGATCACAGTCCAGTACATGGACTATCTTGCACTGTTAGACAAATCAGATGTGCTAGTCATTCTAATGCGGGTATATGACTTAGTCCTTGGCTTACTATGGTTCCAGAAACAACATCCTGACATCAACTGGGACAACCAGCGATTGACTCCCCGCAATCACTGAATGCGAGTGGAGCAGAGGAACTGACACCGATAACGTAGGCAGTGGTACCGAAGGTCTTAGAAGCTGATGATAATAACCATAATGTAAATTATCAGCATCTGGGGTGAGCTCCATGTATACAGACACTGTGAGCAATCGTATTCCACGATGATCTAGGTAGATCAGACAAATGTCAATATGTCCTGGACCCACAAGCAAACCTCCCAGACACTCTGGTTGACCTCACCAGTGCTTCTAAGTACTTCCAGATGCTCCCAGGCCCCCCTGGAGCTCAGCAAAGTGCTTTCAGACTCTGCAAGAGCATTCTCAGGTGCTCCTGAAAGTATCTGCAGTTATGGAGGAGCATTCATGATGCTTGGATAATTGACTTAGAGGATAGTCAAATTTTGGAGCAGCTGAGACCTCGGGGCAGGTTGGCAGGAGACTTCGAGAGCAGCTGAGACTTCTGCCCAGCGATGCGGGAGACTTGGTGCCATATTCCGAAGAGCAGTGGTTCTTAGTGTTCCCTAACCACACGACATTTCGTCATTGTTACAGTCACAATATTCACTACATTATAATATGCCATGTATTCTCTATCTGAGTCTCTCTATGTATATGAATACGGTCAATCTGGCTACAGTCACTACTCGAATGTAATTGCAGGAGGACCTCGATACACCAATTGAGCAACCTGAGAGATGCACTTGGAGGCCATTGTGATGAGACAATCTGTTTCTCACCACCACCACCAGTTTGGCGAGGAGAGGCCGACATGGGGAATATGCCAATACAGGAATAACGGAGGCGGACTGAGCAATGAGGCATGTCGAGATACTGAGATCACAGAGATGGACCGAGCAATGGGGAGTATACATTTGGGAGATACTGGGGTACTTAGACATCATCTCATTAAATGAAATACACAGTCTATCTTTCCCAGCTCTCAGTCCCAAACGCTCTTGCCAAACCTTCACAGATTAATGCACTTTGTGTTGTTCCACATGCACTGTGGCTGAGCCTTCATAGATCCACATAATTAGAGTGGTTTCTAGCAGCCAGGTACCCCTTCAGATACTCACACCCTCTTCCTATGCTCGTCGAACCCAAACGACTCATTCTCAATAGTTGTATCTCGATGCGGTGAGATCTCCACTGTTTCACCACACTTTGATTGTGTGAAGTTGGAGATATAGTTGGATGGTGTGATGGAGCGAGTGTGGAGAAGAACTTGGAGGCCGAAATCGAGCGACTTTGGAGATACACTTGGAGGCTATGGTCGTGGCCACTTGGAGATACACTCTGAGGCTGTGATCAACAGTGTTCGGAGATTCACTTGAATGCCATGCTCAATCAGGATTAGAGGAGTACTTGGAGGAGGTCAATCAGGAGACAGTCATTCTGGAGGTGGTAGATCGGGACTGAGGTGCAACATGAGCAGAGACTCTATTCATTGGTTAACTCATAATTGTAGGAATGTAAAGTATTGGTTACAACAAGGTCCACCAAGAGTGAGGAGGTGAGAGACTGGCTGGGAGCAGGAGACATTGGATCATGGGATGAGGTATTACTCGGTGTATGCAGAACTCAGTATATGCAGTGATCAGTGTATGCAGTACTCGGTGAATGCAGTAACCAGTGTTAGCGCATGATCCTGGCTAGCAGAGACACAAAGGGATAACATAACTTCATGTTCTTAGGTGATGGTAGAGTTCAGGTCAGGAAAGAGAGGAGATGGGAAATCATCATGTGAAACTTGAATGTCAGAGAATTTTACGTGCGGGTGGATTACCATTCCCGATACGGCAGGTGCGACAGCGGATCAGGCGGGAAAAAATGCCGATACCAGGTCTACCAAAGTCTATCAGTCAAGTCGTACCCCTGATTTTCAATATCCGCTCGTATCCTCCAGCGTGTTCCCAACTTCATCCCCCATCTCTGTTCCTCATCCACAATGCTAGCATAATTGCAGAACACAAAGTAAAGTCATCTCTCTCTATCACTGCATACCATGATGATGAGTTAACACATCAGCAAAAAACATTTCCATCTGGGCGGAGTGGCTACATCAGAGTGGCCGCACTCCGTAAGAGCCATCAGAGACACCCCATTGGCGGATTACTCCATGCCCAGGGTGAATACCACACGTCACGTTGCATATAGCCCTCTGATTCCAGTTTCACCTGTTGCTCTCGCTCTGTCAGTCTTCTATTTCAAACGAACACTCTGGGGTTGTGGCCAACTGTGCCCATACGTCGGAATGGGATCATTGGGTATGCGCTTGCATCAGTTGCAATGTAATGGGGGATGCTGCGAAAATCTCTCCTCATGTTCCTTCTACCTGCACGCAAAATGCAATTCTCTCTTTACTCATTACACACATGATTCCAAGTCGCCAGATATATGTGGCAATTGACAATCCATCGCTCGTTCCTTCAGTCACCTGTCATACTACTGGTAGCTATCTCTGGAATTGCGTGCGCGCAGCCGACGATGTTCCCCACTGTGTAAACTTGCAAAGCAACGGCTGCCGGTGCTTTCTCACTTGTACAAATTGCGAGACGGGATCCAAGTTACCCAAGTTTTCAAGAATTGTGGTGAGCACCAGGGCTAACCAGTACCGACCGAAAGCTCCATCCTCGTTTGGGAGCTTGATTTTGTATAGTCATTGCAGTTGCCACAGGTGACGCCCATTCAGCGTGCCATAACACCTCCCCAGGCGTTGCATAACCCACATGCAGTCCTTCCGTCGGTCCCCTGCATGCCAGCTCTGGCTTCCAGTGCATCGACACATCTGAGATATGCGTTCACCATCTAAACCCTCAACTTGGACCTTAACACCATGGTAAATACAGAGCTCCATTGTGTGCAGTTGTTCATCCGACATATATGTCTTGCAACGACTCTTATGCTTCATACACTCCCGCATGCCGCTGTATATTGCCAGGTTGTGTGTTGCGTCTTGCGTATTGTCGAGTAATGCTCTGAAGTCGTTGATGAAAGTGTCAGGATGCATTCCATGATGGTGGATTTGGGGTCCCATGAATTGGGGCTCCGCATATGACTGGGAGCTCAGGGGGGCGGCCAGATCAGAACCGGAAGGGAGGACTTTGCAGGCGGCAGTGCTGTTCTCCTGATGCTGAGCTAGGGCTTGGAGATTGATTTCTCTCATTTCAACGCAGAGAATGCGACGCTGACAGGTGATTACCTGTGGCAGGTAGTTGAGACTGTGATTGGAGGCGTTCGAACTGTCCTTGAGGTTCGTTGTATCTGCTTGTTCATGTCCCTCGGCAGAATACCGTTGCAAGGCTCAGTATCGACGAATCTGATCGACCCAATCAGACATCAAAAGGATCCTGGGAAAGTTGAAGCGGGCATCGAACTCCTTGGAAACATTTATCTCATGACTGATATAATCCCGCCAGGTGTGCATTTCGTGCTGCTTCTAGGATGGTGTCCCAGTTTCAGCATTTGTTTCCTCATCTACCTTTCGCTTCTTCATGAGTTCCGTACTCATGGCATTGGATTTGGCCTTCTCCTTTTTGCCGGCTCGGCCGAGTAAGAAAACATCATTGATTGTGTGAAAACGACGCAAGGTGTTCTCCATGTAGCTCAATGTTGCATCATCGTAAGATATATATTGAGTATACATATAGAATTCTAACAATGCCCATGTGCACTCAGTTGCATGATTGAATATGGGACGCTGAGCGGGGCTTCTGCCTCGTAGAGACTGGGTTACAACTCGAAACACGTAACGGCTCATTTCCTTCATCTCCTACCCATTCCATTGAGAAACTTCCTCATATGACTCATTTTTTGCTGTCAGGTCGTGGTCAGCAGGCACGGATATCCAGATTGCATTGTACTTGTCGGGCTGTTCATGCGTCTTCGTGAAGTGGAAAATCCACTTCTGAAGGTCAGGCATGCTGATTTGGAATCTATGGAGCAGGTCGGGCTTCGGCAGGTTGCTCACAATACAGGGAATATGTTGAAACACGTTGAATCCTCGGTGAACATCGCACGACAAGAGTTCGGCATCAGCTGCCTTAGTGTTGGCATCGCCGAGCGTTCTATATAGGTTGTGATCCTGCTGGGGGTGTGGCTTGTCAGGTGGGACATAATTTCCAAGTTCGTTCTTTGGACACTCACACCATAAACAGACATGCCGCTCGAGATGATGTAGGTTGCTATACTCTGGGCAATCTGCAAGCCATGCTGCGAAAACCGGTTTCCAACGCCTGAAGTTGCCATCTGCTCAGAGAATGTTGTAATACCCACTCTCAGGGCTGGGATTTTGTTCAACGGTGAGAGGCTGCTGTAGCCGCCGAAGTACTTCATTCATCACCTCTGCGTGGGTTAGCTACTGCTCATCCAGCCGCTCCCGAAGAATATTGCGGTTCTTGATTGGAATCGGCAGGAGAGCGACCATTACGACGCTGTGCTTTGAGGGCATCTGGCGCATCTTCGAAGATAGATTGCCAATCTTCATATATACAGGCCACTCTTCCTTGTTGCCAGCAAAACTCGAGAGATGTATTACATCGGACATGACGATCAAGGGAAGTGTCTCCCCCATGCTGAATGTTGACATAACGTTGATTAGTAGGTAATTATCCTCGAGTCTTTCACCATACCTGGGTCTCCCACCACCAGTCCGCAGTGTGCATTCCGGTAAAGAGGCATTTCGGTGGCGTATCGTTGTTAAAAAACGCTGAGGGGCATAAATGAGATGCTTGGCGTAGGCTGGCTGCCTCATCAACCATCTCATGCTTTTGATGATGTCACAACTCTGGTATTTGATAAGTCGTTGCTGATTGTCCTGCTATCTCATATCCTCGAGAGTGTGTAGTTCCCACTCCCCGAAAATCTGATCATCTGGAATGGTTGCCACATGGTTCTGGACCCGATTCCCGTTTTCGAAGCTTGGGAAAGGCAGAGCGATGTTTTCTTCCTTCAGCACGTTGTCATAGTACGTCTTCATGCTCTTCTTTATGATCTCTTATTGGATATATATGTACTCTTTAGGCGTCGCGAATGGGTAGGAGGGATTGTTTTGTTGGTTCGTGTCAAGGCAACCTTGAGCATCGTGTTCCCATGTCTCAGCAATGTCATCGCTCAAAGGAGTGCTGGCGCGGGGTTATGTTTTTGTCCACAGCGGAGGAGGTGGCGGGCGTTGAGACTCCAAGTCTGCGATGTTCTCAAGGTGTTTCGGGTAGGGAAACGCGTCCAAGTCTTCGAATGAATCATTGTTAGCGTTGTATCCATGACGCTGAGCGGGTTCAACGCGTCGGGGCTCACTGCCAATACTCAGATACATTCGGAGTGCAACTTGAAGGTGTCCAGGATGGTGTAATTTGTTATGGTTAAGTTGCGAGCTGTCTGAGGTGAACATCTTTCAGCATGATAATTTGGGGCAACGGAAAGGGGTCTTCTCCAGCATTGGCGACAACGGGCGAGGAGTGGAGTATACACTGTAGAAAGGGACGAAAGTTGGTGCAGGGCCTGAGCAGCCTGGTGGGTGTAAACTCATGATACTTTCAGCTAACTTGAGAGATTTATTGAGCCTCAACACCATCACAAAGAGGATTCTTACACACCAGGAGTTGCAAAAACGCTGCATGCGTGATGTCCCATCGTACTATGAATAAAATAAAATGAATACAAAACCCATAACGATGATAAACCCTGAGCGATTCAAACACCTTGCGACGCGTGAATTAATCAATGCTTGAGATGAATGGATTAGAACGAAGGAAATGAACGAGACCAGAACCCGACCGTAACCCGAACGCAACAACCATCCCCTCCTCTGCAGCGCGAGGTCTGGTTCAATCCTCACCAACCAAGCCATCCAGGCGCCCCCAGGGAGAGGAACATCGGGGAGAGCGACATCGGGGAGAGGGACATCAGGGAGACTGTCGCAACCTGCCGATTCGCCAAGCAGCTACCGATCCACATCCACATCCAAGGTTTCTCCAGCTGCCTCAGCTTCTCGCAGTGTTGGCACCACTTGGTGAGGTTTTTGTGGTGTCACAAGCCCCAAAAACTCCAGCCCACCGAGGGGATGAGTCTCTGAAATTCTTGGTCGTGGGCAAGGCTGCGGGGTTTGTAAACGTGGGGCAGGCGCCGGTGGTTTTGGCCGTGGGGTATGCTCCCGTATCTCCGGGCCTTGCTCAGGTAGCACAATTAGCTGAATGTCTACCATGATATCTACATTGCCAGCCGATGTATTGACCATCTCCCCCTGGCCAATTGTCCGAGATTCTTTGCCTTCATCCTCATCCCCATCCTGCTCCTTATCCTCATCCTCCTCCTCCTCATCCTTCTCCACTTCATCATCCTCCTCTGCATCTTCCTCCTCTTTATCATCACCGTCCCTGTCTATATCCACATCGCCGTCTAAATCAACGCCGCACAGTGCGACCACATCATCCGCCATGCTCATATCCTTATCAGAATCGTGTTCTGAGTCATATTCGCCGTCCGACTCCTCGGTACAGTCGACATCATCCTCTGAGGAAATTGACATGGCAGTCGATGCTTCTGGCTCTAAATATACCTCCTCAGGTTAGCCTTCCATGTCCTAGTCTGCCTCATACATTTCCTAGTGCAACTGCAAAGCAACGGCATGAGATATATCATCTCCGCCTGGGGTTTGTTTTACAATACATTTCCCTTCACCGTTCCCTTTCCCCTTCCCGTTCACTTCCTCTATTCCCTTCCCCTTCCCCTCCCCTTTCCCCTTGCCATCCTTTGTTCCCTTCCCTATCCCAGTCCCTTTCTCACCGCCCTGCGTGTCCTCCTCACCCTTGCCGTCATCATGGTCATAGGTATCGCCAGGATGGCTCTTTCCACCGCTCAGCGCTCCGGGATCCGCGCAGTGTTCATAATCATCATCCTCGTCGATCATCACAACGCAAATCAGTCGTCTAACAGCCAGGAAGTCACCTGGCTTGTACTGCCAGCAGCTTGGTAGCTGAATATTTCCATGCCATCATCGCTACCGTACCAGGAGAAAGAGTCGCCAGTGTGTTTAATCTTCCCCGTGCTGGTTGTCTGCAGATTGGAGCGATTGACTATATCTCCAAAGGCATGGGGGTTGTCCCACCTCGAATTGTTCATTTTGTCGCGGGTTTTGTCAATCATTGGCCCCATGTATGGGCAGAAGGCAGCCTACCACTACCGACAAGGCGAACTTCTGCTCCCAGATGGGGCCACATCTGTTGGAATTGTGAAAAGTGGCTAGTCGTGACTGGAACAAAAAAGATTATATCATAAAAGAGGTCCCATACCCTGTCACCCTTGACACTGCAAACATTGAATATCCGTGCGAGTCCACGGATGTGTTCCGAGATGAATCCCACTATATGGTCCCGAGCCAACGACATGCGTCGAATTATTACCGATGTTAGCATCTTTGCCCTAGTCTTCTCCTGTTCTTTGCGGCTGCCCTTTGGTGCCATCGCTGTGGGTTGTAAATGAATCTACATCCGAAGCGTTAGCATTATGATACAGTTGCACGTGGCGGAAGGAAGCCCTGCCGGAACATACAAAGTTGTGTAGGTTATCGGGTGTGTTTTGGAACGAGAGGCATTGTTTTATGCCAGTCCCATGATGTCGAAATAGTTCAGGATGCTGGCGGTGTGTTCAATAGGATAGGAAATGAGAATGAAGGTGTAGGCGGGATGAAGGGATATATATACTCGAGTTCCTGCGATTTCTTGGTTCAACTTGAGAGATATGATGATTTCGATCCATATCCTGCGTTTTGTTGGTTAACGAACACAAAACGGCGCAGCCTTCATCTTGCACAACCACCAGGCACATCATGAATGACAAGCCTCGAGACGAGATGTTGTACTCGCGGTGAGGACAGTTTACAACACAGGGCGTTGCTTTTGCATCTCACACCACTTCTTCTGGTCAGACCTCATGCATCTCGGAGCACACTTCGTTGTTCTCAGGTTGTCCAAACTGTGCAATCATCCAACACAGCTAACAACACGCCTAGCGGTGGAAAAAGCACATGCAACTGATGTCATAGGAAAGAGAATACGTCATTGTTCGCTGTGCGAAGCTGTTTGATTGGCCAACGGGGGATTTCTGCTGGGACGCTGATGATATACACAATCGATGGTTCGAAGTATTGTGCGAAGAACGAGTGCAATACAATGATAACCGCACCAAGAAGGCATAAACACCCTTCAAGCGGTGCAAATAGACCTTCAGACGTTGCTGTAACAGTGAAAATCATTGTTGAGTTCAATCTGAGTTTAATCTGATGACAGTTGACCCCATAATTGAATGCTTTTCAATGGATCTCGTCCCTGATTATTGTCACGGTTTCGAGTCTAGCGCGGTCTACACTGCGCCTCTGTTTTTTGTCGAATCCTTCCTTGGTCGCTCAAATGGGAGTCAACCTTGCCTGCCGTTGCATATGCATGCAGAAGAAATTGTTCCTGCATTCTTAATGTTGAACATCAATTTCGGACTATGCCTTCCCAAAGCCCTCACCCTGACACAACTCCGGTCATACTAAATGTTGGAAGTCTTGCTAATTGTCAGAACCGCCAAATGCGTGGGTCCTCGGGGAATTCACCGGGTCCCCTTGCTAAGAGACGTGTTTCCGTACCGGCTGGCGAGAGGGATTCCTCTCAAGGAGGGAGTTCCGTAGCCTCATCAATCTAAGGTCAGAACTCCACCCCCTCATCTTCGCTGAACAATTCTCGCCTTGCAGATATCACTCAACGCGTGGCTTCCACCTTGTCCACTACACAGCGATGGTTAATAAATACTGCAACCGCAACACCGGGTACAAGCAGTTGTAGCACCCTAGCACCCGGAGGAATCTGTAACCCCGGGAGATCCACCCTAAGTCCTGATCAACAAAAGCCCCTAATGACTTCCGGACTGATACAGAGAAGAATGATTAAAGCTTCACTCAGGATGTGTATATGGATCACCACCAAAGGTAACAAGGTAACTGCTCTGTTCTCTGCATCCGGAAAATAGTATCGACTAAAGAGTATCGTCTTTCACATATCAGTATGCTGAGGTACACGACTCCAGGAGAGCGTGAAAGGAGTATCCTCTGATCCACCACACTATCGTGATGACTCTTGGACTTCCGACGGATGCTAGAGTATCGTCCCAACAACCGGAAATTAACTGGAAGATTGAATTGTCCAAGAATGCGACGACTGGAAGTATCGACTTGACTTATAAGAAACAGCAAAGTAGTTTCGCCTCAGCAGAAGGAGTAGGGCCGACTCAAGAGTATTCTCTCAACCTCCACGTCATCAGGATGGTTCATCGAACTCAAGAGTATCGTCTTGCTCGCTTCCCAATCAACGACTTGCTTCGATGAAGGTACTAAGAGTAACCAAGTATAAAGAGTGATGGGTTTATCAGTGATATAGAACTGAAGATGAACGTAGAACTCTGGACTTCAAAGGAGAAGTAACCTTGTTGACTTCGATACAGAACTTAATAGATAATACGCGGGAATAAAGTCAAGGCCTAACCTCCAGGTCGAGAAGGTCAATAGGTATCCATAGATAAATCATGAGGAAGATTGTATTTTCGATAGAATGTTATCGATGTCCTTCCTCCATGTCGGTATCGCTGATATCTATCAGACGATCTACACCCTTAACAATCCTAAGACTGCCAAAGCCTGTTTCGGAGTTCACATACGTAACTGCCTTATCATCCTTGCCTCCTACCATTCATGGTCGAGTTATAACTCCCAAGATCAATAACAACGTCATCAAGGTAACGAGCTCGTATTGCGACACTGTTGCTATTGGCGATTCCTCGTAGAGTTACGAGCTTATCTGAAGCCAATCACTAACTAATATATTGGTGTCACCAAGAGCCAGTGAGAGTGCCCTCTCATAGACCCACCAGGTACGTAACGGTTTAATGATTGCGGCAAAAGACAGAACCCTTAATATGACTATGCTTTATTGGAGCCAAATATACAGTATTCTGCAACTGAGTTGTTTTGCCATATTGTGAACGGAGAGTATCCCTCGCCACTCAGGACGAAAGAATCCAACGTCCCATCTGTCCAGACCAAGAAACTGTGGTCGGACTAAGGGTTCATTCGTATAATTCCTCTCGGTTGACTGGGCTCCGATTTATCAATTATTGGCTATCGACTTATCTTCTATATGACTCTGCATATCTCGAGATGCGATAGTGTTCTGATATTGACGACATCTCATCTCATAAGGAACCAGCCATTGAAGCATGAGAGAATGGTCGTTGGTTCAGCGACTATGGATAAGGTTTCCTGCCGATAAGGAATGACCATTAACAATAGAGATCCTACGACCAATACCCAGTGATAGATAGTGCATATCGTATATGCGCTCAGCTTGATCGCTGTCATTAATCTTATTGATTCGAGGGTAGGGTAATGATGATATTACCAATAGGTGAACAAATCCGGAAGGCTGATCCAATTAGGAGATCCGAGTGATAGCTCGTGATGTGTGATGGAATATCCATATTTGGATTATCGAGTGATCCTGTGTGATCCCAGAAGAATACCTGTAACAACAAAGGCGTAACAAAATCTCACAGACAGTGCCAACTCGTCACGTTGTTTCCAGCCCCGCATCCGGTGTTGACAACACTCCCACTTCTTTCAGAGGTCTTCAAAACCTGCCTTCCCCTATCCCTGATCCAGAAGCCCGCGCACTCATTACAAATCCACTGCAAACACGAGCTACAGAAAGTAATCAGAGACAGAGGCAGTGGCAATTGCAACCACAGGCGGTGTCTACACCTCGATTAATGGTCTCCGGCAGTCGCAGCATCCATCGATTTGCTCACCCAGATATGAAGCATCATGTATTTGCTCCCGGCAGACTCCTGGAGCTCTACATGTGGAACAGACGGCTGTTGATGAGTGCAAGCGACTAGGAGATAGTAAGTTATGCAATGCGACATGTTGCGAAAGCATTACCTCAAGGCCCACACTGGCAGATAATAGAGAAGTACTGGAACACCGCTAAGCAGCAAAACAACATTTGGTCTGTAGCATTTGAGGCGCGCACAAAGGAGATCTTGATAGAGATATGCTGAAGCAACGGCCCACATTGGATATTACAAGCTCAAACTGGTACCAGGTTTGAGCACAAGTCGATAAGGTTAAATCCCATTTTATTCAATCAGCAAGGGACAACATAGCAGAGCTTTATGATCTCCACCGCTTTGAATCTGCTGCAGAGCATTTGGAATTCATTTTTTCCCTTCTGGCAGACAATAAGTCTCTTTTTGCTGTAGCAGAGCATGTGAAAGGTGGTGTACGTGGTCCAAATTCAACGCAGAGAGAGTTGAATGCTGCTAAGGAATGGCCAGCATCCACTTTACTCCCTGGCGGAAGCAATCCCTAGGTGTATCTACATCAAATTTTGTCATCGGGCGAATAACCATCGTATGTATGCTGATGGATTCTATAATTCCATAATTGAGGACAAGGACGGTCATATACCCTCGCCACTGAACATGTTTACCTGCACCGCGTTGCGCCATGCTCTCGTGGAGTGGCAAAGGAAGAAAGGTGTTCGTCCGAACGCGTCCTAGTCAAAGCTGATAGCATACAGACCTGATCGCCCAAACTACTTCAACTACAACAATGACTGTGGTTGGAACGCATCCTGCTGCGCTGCAATTGGTCGCAAGCTGTTGACCTCACCTGGCATTGCAGACACGTATACATGCTTGATGAATACCTGCAACACTCTACTGGACAGCTACCAAAAGAGGGTGTATAGAAACACTCTTGCGACTGTCAAGTGACAGATCCAAAAGGCCGAGAACCCAATGCCTGGCATGGTCATCAGCATGGAAGCAGTGTGTGTTGACAATGCCATCCTTCTTGACTATTTGACCTCCGAAGTAGCGCTTGAGGACCCTGAGATCGGAAGCCCTGACCCAAACATCGCGATAGACAACGATTTCATGGATGACGAACGGCATTTCGGGATGCCAGGGGGCAGCAGGGATTACAAAGCTCAATGTGACCAAAGCGACGAGCGCGATGCCATCCCCACCGCCAGCCGGTGATGACAGCCTGTGACTGGACTCGAGTGGTTTTACCTAGGAACTAGTATTGTCGATGGGTTTGATGGCAACGATGGCGATGATGCAGATGCGGATGAGGAGGAAGAAGCATCGCTAGCTGATCATGGATCAACGCAGAATGTTGAGGACTGAGGACATAGTACTAGAGATTGTGAGGATTGGACATGGCGATGATGCGTATGCGGATGAGGAGGAAGAAGCATCGCTAGCCGATGATGGATCAACGCAGAATGTTGAGGACTGAGGGCATAGTACTACAGACTCTGAAGATTGGACATGGCGACAATGCAGGTGTGGATCAGGAAGAGGAAGCATTGCAAGCCGATGATGGATGAATGCAGAATGTGGATGACTGAGGGCATAGTCCTAGAGAGTGTGAAGATTGAACAGTATATGTCAGACCTGTAAAATGCAATAATGGCAAAGCAAATGCAATGGCAAACGATGTATCCGAAGGGAAGACTGCATTGTAATACGTGACAACATCTTAAAACTAAAAATCTATGGGGAGAGTGCAGCATCCAATATATAGCAATAGCGGAGAGGTAAAATGTGGCACTCGGCCGGAGATAGGCAAAAACATCGGCAGGTGTTGTGTAAACGGCTTCAGCATAACTGCAGCCCCTGTGAAGAGTGTAACACACGTCTCGTTCTGATGATGCGTATACGTCACCACAAAGTAAAGGAGGTACGTATGCAATGCGACCCGGCGCCTGGGCGACTGGTATCCTTTAATTCTCTGTATGCGGGTACGAGGTTCCGTCAGATCCGTCAGAGCCGTCCGGAACACCCGGGTGTTCCAGACGGAAAGTAGGGTTGTTGCTGATGCACTTGGTACAGCATCCACCGAGTACACCATCCACCCATAGTTGTTTGTATTCCCTACATTCTCACGATTACGAGTTGACCCCTGAATGTAGCATCAAATCGCAGTGTGCCTTCTTACAATTCGACTGCCACAAGCCAGCTCTCCATGGGAGCTCAATGGTTAAGTCACCTTGTCACATTCTCACAGGTGCAAGTTACTGCAACTCACTGATGAATAGAGTCTTATTACCCGGCACACCTCCCATTGACCACCTCCAAGTGATCGTCCAATCTCGCTCGTTCATGGCCTCGAAGTGCATCTCCAAACACTCTTCTCACAGCTTCTGATTGTGGCTCCAAGTTCATGCGACCATGGCCTCCAAATGTATCTCCAATGTTGCTCGATTATGGCCTCCAAGTGCATCTCTGAGTTCACTCGATCTCGGCCTCTCAGTGCATCTCCATACTAGCTCGATTGAAGCCTCCAGGAAAATATCCAAACTCACTCAATTACGGCTTCCGAGTGCATCTCTAAGTTCACGTTGTCACGGCCTCCAGGTGTATATCTGAACTCATTCACATATGGCCTCCAAGTTCGGACAAACATTGCCTTCAAGTGCATCTCCAAACCCGCTTGATCAAGGCCTCGGAGTGCATCTGTATGTTCACTCAAGCACCGCCTTCAAGTGTATCTGCGAGCTTGCTCCCTTACTATCTCCAAGTTTGCACGATCATGGCCTCCAAGTGCATCTCCACACTCGCTTGATCACGGCCTCCAAGTGCATCTCTGAGTTCACTTGATTAGCATCTTCAGCTGCACCTCGAATTTCCTTTAAGCACCACCTGAGGCTCTTCCAGATATACCATGTGTAGATGGGTAGCTGTATAGATACGTCAATCCATAGCTGAGAATACAAACGGAAGACATGAGTTTTAAACATAATTGAATGATAAGTATTGGGTATGACTTCCCAGTGGTCCAGCAGAGTTCCCAAAGAAGAAGTTGGTATCCCAGTCTGCCCTACTGTGATTCGAGGTGCTCATAGGTTTGTCGCTGGCACTCTCACGCTTGTAATCGCCACTCCAAGGTTTGTTGAGGGCACTCCGTGGAGCTCCTAGGCTTGTCATCAGCCCTCCGAGGCTTGTCGCCGGAGCTCCCTGGTGCTCCAAAGTGGACCTAAAGGCCACTGCATTGGTCCCGTTCACTCTCGGATTGAACCACCCTGCAATTCTTGTCTGACAACTCTCGAACACTACCAGAGTCTCCGAGATGCAAAATTACATTTTGCTGATATAGTATTGAAGGTGTCGCAGCATTTACAGTACATATTGGGGAATGCATAGGGCAGCTGGGAGCGACTTCAAATGCCATCACTTTGGATTCTGCAGGTGACAACACCAACCAAAGCACTGGACTCGCCGAGCAGGGTGTAGTAACAGTAGTAGCGGCAGAGGAGCCCAGCCAAGGGGTCGCTTGATAGACTGCTATCGGCTTGCTGACACCCGTAGGGAGTCACTGGATGCCGGAGTTTGGCTCCCTTGTGGGCGAACCACTAACGGCAAGGCCTCCTGCATATTCCCTTACACAACTTCAATTCATTTTTGATTCTTTTGGGTTATATGGGTGGAGCAGACTAAGTGCCATAGGCAGACTGACAAGTCAGCTGTTTGGAGATCGCCTTGAAGACGAATGACAATTGAGTACAAAGAGTAGACAAAGGAACATTGAATACTTAAGCAGCAATCGGAAGCCCAGGCATGTGATAATGTTTTTGATATGAGAGAGAAAATGTCACTTCGGCGCTATATATTGAGACAATGGGAATTGGACTTATGAGCACTGATATACCCATCCCAGAGATGGTCGGAGATGGATGACAAATACTCTTTGACTATGGCGACACATATGAAATATAGATACTGGCTGCCTTGACGTGCTGAGTACAATCCCGACATCAATTGAAGAGACCAAATGAAGTGCCATATTGCAGATATTACAATGCCGATTACGATGAACATTACAATGCTGAACGCAATTCTGATAACAATGCCAATTACAAAGCAGATTATAATGCTGTATACAATGCAGATTACAATGCCAATTACAAAGAAGATTATAATGCCGTATACAATGCAGATTACAATACTGAATAAAATGCCATATCTGTGTCAAAGTTGCATTACCAAGAATACGCCTAAATGAGATCCCAACACAGACGAGGTTACCCCAAACTATACAACTACGATGCCAATTGACAACTGGAAATCAACTTTGGAATCAACCCCAATCAAGCCATATAAGAAGAGTTGCCTGTGGAGCGACAACTTTCAATATAGGGGGATGACCATACTGGGATTTCAAAAAACCCCTACCGCAAACTATTACCATATCAGAAGTGCAGCAACACAGCGCCTGAACAATGATATGGCAATGCAGTCAAGTCATGTCACGGCAAACACACCCACCGATGAATTGACATGCACACACAGAGTAGAGCCAGTGAGCGCACCCAATGATCGAAAACCCTAAGTTCACCTAGCATTCCACAGACGTCCAGTAAACAGCAACATTCACCAGAGGGATGACAAGTCAAACTGGCCTGATCCATACCGAACAAGGGCAAATGTGAGTACTGTGGCAGTTGCAAATACGATATGAAATAAATGCATTATGGCAACACCAGCAGTTCTGAACAAGGCACAGAATGACTACAATATGACTTCTGAATTATCCCCGAACAACATTGAATGTGTCCACCAAGCATACTGCATAGCTTACCGAATAGCATCTCAAGAATCAGTCAATATAACTACCAACAGATAGTGTTAGCAACAGTTCCAGAACGTCACTTTGGGTCCGGGTCTGCATCCAAATCGAACCATTGCCAAATTGTCGGACGGGGTTGTCAATACACCCGAACCGTCAACTCAGGTACAGAACAACAGTAAATTCCCGATCTGTCTGAAGTGGGTGGTTGGTTAGCGCGTCGCCCAGTGGGTTTGTCTATCGATTTATATAAGGCTCCTATTTTTCCAGTTTGTTAATAGTAGGTAATCGAAATCGTGTTTTCAACAACCACTAATACGTTTTACATCCATTGCAGTTTGCAATATCGATTAGTTTGGAATCTGTGTTTAACGTTGGATACATTTTATTTTTGCTTATCAAGGTGGTCAATAAGTCTGTTATGAGCGCGAAGATCCGCGTGATGTCTTGATTAGCAAATGAGAAAGACCTAAAACTGTTGACGCTCCGTTGACGCTCATTATCAGGATGCGGCTGGGAAAATGTCACTGTTGTTTTCGGCAGTAAAGGCTGCCAATATCTCATAAATCGATGTCTGCAACCGATCAGAACCTAAATTACCCAAGATGCAAATCTAAAAATTGTTGACACTCTGTTGACGCTCATTCTCAGCATTGGGTGGTGACCGTGTTACAGACACCTTTGCGACAACAGCTGCCAATACATCGGTTATGCATAACCACGACCAGATCACAGTTCAATTACTGTTCCTACAAGATCACAAATTGTTGACGCTCCGTTGACAGTTATTTTAATGTATTGTCTATTCAACATCCACTGCCATCGATAATTGTTTTCGTCACAATTTGAACCTATTGGTTATCTTCCTGGCAGATAGTGACTCGGCCATATGGCAAAGCCGAGCGCAGTAATATTCTTGCACTGTTCACTCTCAAACTACTGAAATTTATTTATCTTGCTAAAAGATTCATTATGCCTGCAATACATCTGTTTATGAACCCATATTCACAAGCTACTGCTCACCATTCGCCCAGAATATATCTCTAACTGAAACTCTAGATCAACCTACAGGAAGAAGCTGCAGAAACATTGACGCATTCTGTCCTACTTTTTCTTCACCCCAGTATTACTCCTCCTTTCGATTGCATTAACCGTCACCAACACCTTTTCAGCCTGTCTCTTTCACATCAGTGTTGGCCGAGTGAATCCAGTAACATTTGTCGCGACACTCACATCCCACAACCATGGGTATTCCGGATCCTCGATGCCATTGCCTTGCTCTATATCAGCTTCATCATCTGCTGAGCAATTGTCTTCACTGTCATTTGGATTAGCCAAGTCGCCATTCAAGTTAAGCCAATTATAGATGTGCGAAATGCATTCAGGTGCACAATCCTCATCACTTTGGACTGGATGACGGTTGAGTCTTCTGTCTTGGTGGACATTCAATATTTGAGTTCGTCTCTCGGGGAGGTACAAAGCTGGTGGCAAAGGCGATCTTTCTGACAATTTAAATGCAGCCGCACCATCATGTTGAAAGAGTGACCTGGATGCTTGCACGATCTCTTTCATGTCCGAACTGTATGCTCCGGATGCCATCTGCTTGTTTTTAGCGCATGGTTTGTTCTTTGTAGCACCTAGGTTGTGCCTGCCCTGCCACATTTCCAAAAAGTCGTGGACCTTGGCCATTCTGTACAATTTCCTTTCCTCCGCCACTTTCTTCATTTTCGAGTCATTTTCTGTGTTCAGTGTATCCAATGCTGGGTCATCACCTGCCAACATCCGGTCATTGGCCCGAGCAAACTGCCTTGCAACGACTTTCTCACGCAGGGTCTTGCCTGTGCAATTTGACTGTCCCCAGCCGATAACATCTCGGCCAAGAGTAAAACTGGCCTCTACTCTGACATGATGTGGTAGGATAGGAAATCTCTTGCGCGCCACATTTCACGGATCAGCAGACTGTGAGTGCAAATCTTCTGGAAGGCGCCACCGGCCTGTGATGCCCGGTATCGAAAATGTACTGCTAATCTCTATTGGGTCAGAGTGGTAATGGTTGATATTTGGATTAATTTGCCCCCAGTTCTTTCTCGCGTCGGGCGGTGTATTCAAATAACGACTGGCTGCAGTAAATAAGCGTGCTGCGCGATCGCTTTGTCTGGGTGGTGTTTCAGACACATTCTTAGGCGTTAAGTATTCTTCATCTTCGCTGGACAAATCGTATGGATCAAGGGATGATTAACCGGATCGTGAAGCTGTTGAGGAGGGGCCAAGATAGCTTATCGGTACGCTTTTATAAGTATTGACTGGCACACGTCGATGCTTGGCACAGTACTCATTTTCCACATCCTTCAGAAAGGGCTCTTGGAATTGGGTAATAGAAGATGTCTTATTCTGAGGTTGAATATCCATTCACTTGTCCCACATCCCAAACGATCGCAAAGTCCGGACAGGATCAAGCATATGTGGTAAACCGAGATGCATACCCATCGCTGTAGCCACATAAGCATCAGATTTGGACAGCTTCCATCGAGCTAACCTCGCGGCAAATAACAAGTCTTCTTTCGACTGAGTCTTCTTCTTAGCCAAAGCTTGCATAATGCCATCCTTGTGATTGAACATGTCATTGTACACAGTGATGACGTGCTGCAATGTGACTGAATGCCTCTTCAACATCCACAGGATCCAATATCGGAACTGCCTTACAACTTCCATGACATACTTGACAATGGTTCATTCATCCTTTGTTGTGAAAAGTGGCCGGTAATTACTGTAGTGTGGATGCTGAAGCAATTGATGGGTGAATTCTCGTAATCGGTATGCTCGCTCAAGCATCTCCAGTGTCCAGTTCCAACATTTCTTCACATCCAGAACAGGTGGTACTGCGACGCGTACTTTGGCTTTTTGACAGTCAATAAACTTGGTTCGATGACCAGGTGTCATTATAATCAATACAGCAAGCATTCTCTGCTATATGAAGGTCAGTTTGAGGACTTTCAAAATATCTTGAAATACATACTTTCTCAATTATCTGTGCTAAACCTGCACTCATGGCCGACACCTTGTTGATTCCAGCATTGTCCTCATTTCGAAGTCTTTGACTCTTCCCAATGTTGATGCTGTGATTCTCTCCAAAATGCTGATTGCACTCATTGGCACCCCAAGAATTGGTGCAGCCTGTTACAACCAGACGACTCATGAATGCACCTAAAGCTAGCAGTATGACGTGCGCCATGCATGGTATGTGGTTCCTCAATGCAGGCCACTCGATTCCGGAGGCCTGAAGTGTTGATTGCACCTCGTATGTGATCAGGTAATTTGAGGAAGCATTGTCACTCGTAATACCAAGCAAACAGCTGTCGGTAAGCTCAAAAAGATCAAGCACATCGTTCAAATGCATGGCTAGCCGTCTTCCGCTATGTAAGCCCATCACCTATCATCCATAATTGGCTTTCGAAACCGGAAATGATCAGGCCATCAACCGATTCGAAAGCGAGTTGTACTTCACGCAATGCTCAATTCCGATCCCTATAATACGCAATGACTCCCATTATGGCGTGTTTGTAAGTTGATGTCCATCCGTCCAAAGCTAAACCAACTTTATTTCATGACTGAAACATGTCTTAATTGCATCCACAGTCAGTGCATATTACCTCCGGCAAATGTTGCTAAGGGTCGTGGCGGACGGCAGCACTAGGTCACATCGTACAGCCTTATTTGACCATTGTAGCTCAAAAATTGATATAGCATTCCAGGGTATGTGAGCTGTAACAAATCTTAACATGAGCTAGTGATTCCGCGTGGCTGGGTGAAATTGGGAAGTTTCAAAGTTCTTGGCTACCGGTTTCGAATGTTTTGTCTGTCGTTTCGGTCCATATGGATTAACCTCGATGTCAAATATGAATGTCCTCTGCAAACAGAGCATTGTAATTCCTCGACTTCTTTGCCTCTGCAGGATGGCCGAAGATGTTTCATCAACTGTCACACTAGTCTATTCAGTGACTTCTGACTCTGTTAACCTGTATAACTTTGCGATGTGAACATTTGCCAGCATGTGCTTCGCAAGTGAGCTGGTTCCATGTTCTGATGGATGGCAAAGAACTTGATGACCAACGATACATATGATTTTTGGGCTGCTGGTCTCCTCAATTCTGCAGTGTAAATAAAATTGTCATGAACACGCATGGCTAGAAATATTCCAAGGCATAGAACACTTCGACCCTACATGCATTGAAGCCCACCAAGGATTGAAGATGATTGGTAAAGTAAGGTCACTCAAATCACGAATCCAGACACATTCATTATTGGAAGCGATCATAACCTCAAGCAATGAGGCATTGAGAGATTCTTAATCTGACATGGTGGTAGGAGTTAGAAAGTTGGGCAATGAGATTCGAAAGACTGCCGAAAGTTACGTTTCCGACAATGTAGTATGCAGGATCCTAAATACTGACTCTACAGCTACTTGCAAAAACATCTGATCTGTGAGACATTGCATGCAGATTTGTGAAGTTGTATACAAGGACATAGTGACATGACTGACCACAAAAAACTGAATTGAGGAACACTGCAACGCAGTTCATCGCTGTGTCGCATGCTGAGCCTCTACAAGTATTGTTGACAGTCTGTGGGCGCTCAATTGTAGGAGGCAGATGCGATTTCGTCACTAGTATTTTGGCCAATACAGGCTGCCGATGGGTTGATTGTAGATTAAATGCATTCCATTACTATGAGATTATGCAATATACAAGATCCAAAATCTTTGACTCTCCATTGGGGCTCTGTTGATGCTCACTTTAGGACATCGTAACGATGTTGTTACAAGATTTTTTGCTGAGAAAGGTGGCCAATAGTTTGATTATGGATAACTGTGGTCGCACAGCCCCATGATTTTCTAAGATGTGAGGTCTAAAATCGTTGACTCTCCGTTGACATTGATATTTCGGGCCTTGGTATTATGTCATCGACAGCATTTTTGCCTGGAAAGGCGGCCTATAGTTCGATTATAGATGTATGTCTTCGCTCAGCCGGTTAATCATTGAAGACCCAAGAACTAAATTTGTCCATGCTCCATTTTCACTCATATATAAGACATAGCAGCGGTGTTGTTGCGACCATTTTGCCTAGACAGCAGGCCGATAGTGCCATTATGGTTTACTGTCGCCGCACAGCACCTTGATTATCGAAGATGCAATGACTCAAGTCGATGACGCTAGGTTGACAGTCATGTTTAGTGCATAGGTACGATGTCGTCGAAAGCATTTTTGCCTGGATAGGCAGCAGATTGTTCAATGATGGATTGATGTCATCCCACAGCAACTTGATTATTGAGGATGCAAGGCTTAAAAACGTTGACGCTCAGTTCACGCTCATATTTGAGACATCGCAGCGATATTGTCGCAACCATTCTTGCATAGACAGGCGGCTGATAGTTCGATTATGGGGTCATGTCACCGCACTGCCCTTGGAATTTCTAAGATGCAAAGCCATATGTCATCGACTCTCCGTTGACACTCATTTTAGGACATAGTATCATTGTCATCGCAACCATTTTTGTCTTAAAAGGCAGCCAATAGTTCACTTATAGGTCAATGTCGCCGCAAATCCCTTGTGATTTTCCAAGATGGAACACTCAAAATTGTTGACACTGTGTGAATGCTCATGTTTAGGATGGGGCACCGAGCGTGTCATTTGCCTTTTTCACAATAACGCCAACCAATACATTCACTTTGGAAGGATGTGACTATGCAGCCTGTTGATTGCCAAATGTGGGAGACTAAAGATTGTTGACGCTATGTTGACGCTCACAGTAATCACATTGAAACTGCCATCCTACACTCAATACTTGTATGCAACGAATCGTATATACATTATAGGCATCCAGTATTGCGTTTGTAAGTATGAACATTTGCATCAAGGATCTTGGCTAACTCTAAATTTCTGATCGACCTCTATCCATGATAGCTGAGTGAGACGTGAAATGGCCCAATTACATTGCTCCGTTTTCCGCCTGTAATTTTTGGCATCTAGATCATTTCACTAAGTTTCAGAAATTTAGCTCGACTTTATCACCTTTCCTCATCCGGCTCCTTCTCTTCGATTGCCATCACATGCCATAAGCAATTTCAAATATCTCAACCATGTGCACCAGGTCTGCGCGGAGAGTCATGCAGTGGGATGAATGGATGAATGCAGCATGACGGTCGGCATTTGGACAGATTCCTACGAGGCACTGACCGCTCTTTCTATGACTCGTCTGACATCACTCACTTAAATGTGGTCAGTAAGTTTCATCACAATTAAAGTCGTTGCTTTCTCACTTGACAGTAATCGGCAAACAGAAATTGAATATGTTGGTCTTCTCACAGCCTGATTGAGATTCTGAAACTTTACCATGGTGAGTGTGACCCTTGCACATACACAGATGACTTACCGTGTCTCACAATTTGGTCACTGAATTCAAGAAACAACTGACACCTAGTAAAACTGGTACAAAATTGCTTTTGACTGAGATATGATGTCAAAAATACCAATTGTCCTCTCTATTCCTCCACTGACACAGGAGCTGTGACCATGTCTTCGTTCGAATCCAATTTGTATATGGTGATTAGCTGGGAAGGCAATATGCAGGGGTAAAATTATACAAGTTCAACAGGCTTCGCAATCTGAATGCGTGATGACTGGTGCCCCGCCGCGGACGCAGGACCAGGTCTAGTCCTAGTCCACTGCGGCTTCCCTGAACGCAGCCTGATATGACTACCCCCTGGTTGAGAAGTCCCTTGCGGAATTTGCAATATTCTGAGGACATTGTCATGACCCTCCATCAGCTCTCCAAATGTTGTTCGTGCAGGAGCCGATGAATCATCATCCATTTATGATTGAATGATTGCCAGAACCCTCAATTTTGATGTGCCATACATTGTATCTCACTGAGGGCCATAGTCGGCTGCGTCCTCCTATCCCAGTTGTCACATTTCGTCAAGCTTCACCAGCTTCTCCCAAAACCTCTCCATGCGCTGCGTCACAGTTTTGGTGATTGTGCCCATCACCCTGCCGGGTTCGTCATCTGCGCTCAGCTAGCCCTGCCCGGTTTCTTCACCATCCTCATCTTCCCCATTCTCCCAATCGTCCAGACTTGCAAGATCACTCAGACTGTCTCCGACAGCAACCAGGATCTCCTGAAATGTCTTCTTGGGCTATCTGTTCATCAATCTGGAGATTTCAGCTTTCTATGTATCTTCGTGCTCTTGCTGAGGCGCTGCCTCTGCATCTTCAACTCTCTTTCTTGCGCAAGCGGTTTCACTGTCAACATAATCCTAAATCCAATTCACTTTCTCTTCATTGCTTAAGCAGTGTGTTTCTCGTCGTGTCTCGGCCGCAAGCTGCTTTTTAGATCGGAAGCTGCGGCATGCCCCATGGGCTCAGACTCTTTCTGCTTCGAAGCCGCTCTTGTCATCATTCACTTGTTGATGTCATTGGGTGGACAACGTTGTTGATTTGGCATATTTACACTCCATAAGTGGAGAAAAGTTCTTTTTCGGAGCATTGACCATTGTAGTTTGCGCTGACTTTGTTGTTTGGCAAGATGATGGGTGTTGCATGTTATGGACAATATGGAGGCAAGCTGCGTCTTTTAAGTCAAGGTTGGTATGTTTAATCATCTTGAACAAAGCAAAATCTCCCTTTTGAGTATCAATAAATTGGGAATCGTTAGGCTAACCATACAACATGACTTGATTATTAGCGTCAGTTTCATGTAGTATCCCGGGGATTATTTGAGACAAACATCAGCAGACATCCATCCCCTCAAATAATGTCCTATATATATCCGACAATGATGCGATTGAGGCTGTCGTACACTGCAATGTATCCCTGTTAAGAAACAAACGACATCAGACTGACACATTACTCATCGCAGGGCGGTGGAAAACCCCTGCAACTTGCAGCCATACTCAGCAGAATACATCTTGAGTATAATGAACATGTTGGATGCTACTTATTCCATTCTGACATGATGCTAATTATATACTCCTTAGGACTTCCCACGTCTTTTCGTTATCGTCTTCCTCTCCTATTCCACACTAGCAAATCATGGATACAGAACTATCTAAGCCAGGTGAGAGCCGATCTAAATCAAGCCAATTTGCAGGCGCTACATGATATCCGTCACTCATTGGCACACAGGAAGATAGTAGACACCCGTTAGTCCACCGCAACGCTGCCAATGCAGCCACCAAACGTAGGACCCAGCATGCACATTCAAAAATCGTCGGTATGACTGGGACCAGCAAGAATATGAAGTAGCATGCAGTTGGATGTGAGTATATCCATCTCGAGGTAAACGGCCGTCATTTCACCGTAAAATGTACTGCAGGTGTCTGTAGAGAGCTACATGACCAATGTGTCGCGGCCTGAAATGAGAACCGTCCGTGGTCAATCAAGGCATTTGCGTGCACAGTCCACGAAGACGAACATCATGGTGTCGTCACCTCTGGGACCTTCGCGGATGAATTTCCTGATAAGCTTCCCAATGAGTGGACGAAACAGGCTCTGATCACCTCAGAGGAGGCTACAGCAGCGTATATGGTAGAGGTAATAGCCAAATCTCATTGTTACAAGCAGCAACTAATATCTTGTAGGTTTTTAACATGTCTGCTACAATGGCAAGGCAAGGAGGTCGGGTACAGCTGGAAGAGGCTGACATGCGCCTGGCCTTGAATATGGCAAAAATGGCCAAAGAAGGGTGTTTGTGCGCCGCAATAGAGAAAACAAAATATCTGATGATCAAACCTCACGCCGAGGTCCGAGAAGAGTAGATGCAGGGTGATGACTGTCCTGGGCATGAAGAGGTGAAGGCTGCGATTGAAAGACACCTGGCTATGCTTCGTCAAAATCACATGGCCAGATGCCTTCCTTGCCAAAATGGAACCCCAAAGCATCTGCAGACACGCTGGAGACGCAAAGGAACAGGTGCACCTCCACTCAACCGATGCAGACAGCCAACTCCAGAGCCAACGCCACCGCTGCCCAGATCAGCACACAGCCAAACCGGTAACACTTGGGGCGCGGAACTTTCCGAAATCCTCAATTTGCCGGCCGGATTTGCGTATTCATATACATCTCATCCCTATGCCGAATTTTTTGCTCTTGATGCATCTGCCCAGGATAGCCAGCATGATACAGATTTTGATCCAGATATGCTGACTGATGAAGGAACATCCACTGGTTAGTACACTATCTGCTGTGTGGTAATGCAGCAACCATCCATTTTGATGACCAGAGCAGCGTATTGAGCGAACATGCAAGTGATGACGAGCATTGATCGAATGGCATGGGATTGTGGAGATTATTATTATCTATTTATATGTATTATGGAAGAACAATGTAGTGATCAAGAAGAAAGTTAATGGAAATGTTAGAGAGGCTGCCTAACAATGTGAATGATGGACTACGCCAAATCAAATGATTGCATAATGTGGATACACCCGGGGTAAAATGAGCGTCAACAGAGCGTCAACAATTGTGGGTCATCTAAGTCTGGTAATTAATATTTTATTCGTTCGTGGTTATACATAATTGAAGTATTGGCCACCTTTATTGGCAAACATTATAAAGACATGGCCCCGACCGCATCTTGAAAATGTGCGTCAACGGAGTGTCAATGATGCCTGGTCATGCGTCCTGGGTAATCACACCACCGATAGGTTGCAGACTGTCATAAACAAATCATTCCCATCCTTCATAGGCAAAACTGATTGCGATACGCTCCCTGCCCCTTCTTGAAAATGAGCGTCAACATAGCGTCAACAATTGCTGATCGTGTATCTAGGCCAATCTGGGGGGCAACAGGTTGAAAATAGTCCTAAACGAATTATTGGCTGCCTGTATAGGCAAAAGAGAATGTGAAACGCCCCCTGCCCCATTGTGAAAATGTCCGTCAACGGAATGTCAATGGTTATTGGCCTTCCATCATGGTTAATCACTGCGCGATGTGGCCGTTATGGTCTATATACATCATTTTGACTGTTTTTGTATGCCAGAAGGCTCAAGATTACTTAGTGGAAGCTCTGTAAATGAGATAAGTTGTGAGTGTCCCGGAGGATGTGGCGGGAATATCCGGTACATATCTGCCAATAAAGGCTGCCATAACTTCCATTGTGGATGCTTGTGATCAAGCACCACTCATGTTACCAAAGATGCAAGACCAAAAATTGTTCACACTACATGGACGCTCATTGTCAGGATGGAGTAGGGCGCGTGAGTCTGTTCGTGTTCCTCCTTACGGTGGCCAACAGGTCGAAAATATACCGTGACGTACCAATGTTAATATTTCACAATTGACAGTAGCATATCTGAATGTATCCATAAATGTGATACCTGAAACGCAGAACCGGAGATTCGAACCGACAAGTCTACCCAGACCCGCGGAAACCCGCACGTTGACAGGAACGGGTCTGGGTCTGCCCAGCAAAGAGTCACCGGGTAGGGTGTTTGTAATGGTGTAAAACCAAACCTACGCGTGTTTGCGGTCCAAACACGTACCGCTGGCCGGTTACCTGGACCCATTGCTTACACTACCAACAGATGATCTCTGACGGCTCAACGCAACGGATATCACTGCCAACGAACTTCCCATTGAGATGAAGACGATCACTGGAGGGCTTACCGTAACATTCCACTGACCAAGACGCTGACCAAATGGCATACCAAAGGATCAAACACTATCGGCAAATGGCTTACCTGATTGAATGCCACAGCACAGGACGAGACGCCTACTTGATGACTGCCGAGAAACATACAGATATTCTACCCAAGCTGCATACAAAGATTGCCGAAGGGAAGTGCACCAAGGATGCACAGAAGCAATCATCCGAATGACTTTGACCAATAAGCGGTCCACTCAGACCATACCGAACATCGCATGAAGAGATAGTGGGATCTGCATATAGAATGTACAAAGCAGCTTTACGAGAGCAGAAGCGCACTACGATCGCTGTGAGTATGACAACCTACTGTGGAGCTTATGCATTAGATATTGATCAAAGACATACAGCCCAAGCCTGAAGTGAATGACACAATCTGCCACCCTCGAATGGTTACCAGCGAGTCATATATGAGAACTGATGGCTGTGACGATGCCAAGAGCCAAAGCTTACATCATGGCCCGAAGTCACAATCGGACTCTGTTTCAATTTTGTCAAGATTGAGCACTCTGCGACGTCTGATACAACAGTAATCCCTCAGGTGGAGCAAGTCATGAAGGAGCCTAGCCGTTGCAATGACGTACAGATTGAGTCCATTGGGACATCTCATACAACAGTAAGTCAAGAGGCAGAAGATTTCAATTACCATCCTGAATCATGATTACACTGCTACTGAGCCACAATGGCAATCAACAATTGATATGATGAAGTCGTTGACGGAGTAACGAATTTTCAACATGAGGCAGATAGCCATAGCACATCAGTCAAGTCCTACTGACAAGTCAATAGCCCACCTGGAGGCAGTCTGCTGAGACTTGCATGGAGATGACTACCAAGAAGTCCTACCAAGATGTCAAGAGTATGCTGAGAGGCCAGTCTAAGAAGTCGACCAAGATTGTACCGAATCTACCTATCAAGAGCAACAATGGAATCGACTGGATGGTCCCCAAAGTGGACATCAAATGACGATTATCCAGTCAAGCAGCATCTATGAGTCAATGTCAACTACCAATAACTGTCAGCTGCAAGATGTGCCATACAGGGCATGCGGAAGCACAGCACAGAGCGGAGACGGCACTAGCACGCTTGAACTTGGTAAGTGTAACCATTTTAGACAAACCTATGTGTCAGATGTGGATGAATGAGACGCAACTGCAATTGATGTATACCCTCGATGCCTATGAATGATGCATTCAGAAAAAGCTCCGATCGATGTGAATTGATGAGTGGAAGCTCTACCACCCGCCTGATATGGACGAAGAGCTGCCCCGATATGGTCAGAGCTATGAGGGCGGTACCGGATGGCAGGTCAGACGATGTCTGACTTTGGGAGTGGCGATAAGGAGGAATTGAGTTCCAAGTCCTGGGAGTGGATTAGATGGGTAAATAGAGTGTTGGAACTCGAGACCGGAGGACAGTAATCAATTGTGCCTTTCATTCTTCCTTTTCTTTTCTTCTCCTCCATTCTCCATACTTTATTCCTTCTTGTATCTTGGCCCAGGACAAATAACATCGGCATGGGTATTTGGCCCAAGCCAGTGCAGGTGGAGATTCGCCATGCGCCAGATCCACCACCAGGCTACCATACCGTGCCAATCGGTAGCTACACTTCTCAGCTTGTACAAGTATGTCTACAGCATGATTGTTCAATGCTTTTCTTTCCTGTTCTTCAATTTCTCTTGTACAGACTTTTGTAGCCCAAAAGGTCTGTGCCTAAAGAGGGGGACAATGTAATTGCGGCATGTGACCTGGGCTGGGTAATGGCCATTCAATATAGTTGGCTCGCAGTGAGCCTTAGATCTCTATTGATAATCTTACCTATACATATACATCAAACATCAACCACATCTAGTTGTGCAACTGTATTCATATAATTACCATATGACTACTTATGAGGTTGAACGCATGCATACATGCCTTAACACGTGTCCACACTCTGTGGACATACATTTCTCGCAAATGATGTACTTTATGTGATTTGTGGTGGAAACATGACTTTTCCAAACAATGTTGAAGAAATAGAAGGTGGGCTCTGTGTGTATTTCGGTATTTAGTGGTAATAGACAGTAGGTAGAAAACATCATCAGAGTCAATATCATAGCAGCCTTGAAGGGTAACTTATATTATTGTCTTCTCCATATAGTCAAGACTGGTACTCCAATCATCACGCTAGAATATTTGTCAAATGCAATAGACTGTGTAGCTAGCTCAATCTGTCTCTTTCACATTGCTGATATGTAGTCATTCTGAATAGTAAGTGGGAAAAGTGTCACCAGGTCCCAGTCCCAGAACTCACCATGATACCTGGCTTACCAGATTCATCTCGTGATATCTGAAATGTATTATCCAATGCTGGATGATTCTGTGGTGCATCCAAACGCTGAATGCCTGCAAACAAGGTTCAAATTCATCCACACAAATGGTTATTACATTCTTGAATGGCTTCTGCATATGTGAGGTGTTTCATAATTCTCTCTCTCCAGACAGTCTGTGATGCTTCTCTAAACAGAGATACTACAGGCGGTGGCATCTGCCTCAGCATGAGGTAGATGAACCTGAATATCCCCACATTTGTCAGGAGTTACTTTTGCCTCCCTGTAAACCTCCTCTTCGGCCACAGCTGTCATTTGAGTAATTTTGAAGAAAAACATGCTGCTGGAACTTGTTATGTTACTTACAACCTCCTGCAATAGTTGTCATTCATGATGTAGGAATACTTCATGTAATAGCTTACATTTAACTGGTCTCATCTAATAGATCTCATGCTTTACTCCTCAGTCTGATTTCTATCAATTAGTAAATGAGCATATTGATGCTGCTTGTTGGGCTCTTGTCTGGTATTCCCAAAGTTGCCTACTATTCATTGTTCGATGCTCATCAGCTCCATACACATGGACCACAATTACAGCATGCATGTTACTAATCCTTTGTTTTCTTAACTAATTGGAGAATGTTGCCAACTGTCAGGTAACTCTAGCTTTTGTAGACCGGGTCCAATTAAGGCTTTCCAATACACCGCTCATCTGATATAATTGTTTTTGGGTGCAGTCTTGTGCTTTGAAGGATAGATTAGATTGATTTGGTTGGCTAACAAGTAAAGAGAATTTATGTAATACCTATACAGCACCCATTACCACTTATTCAAAGGCTGCTTCTGCCACAGTTTCTCTGTCATCTTGGAGATGAGAAGAATTGGATTGCCATTCACCGCCAATATTGATCATTCGATGGATTACTTTTCCTCACTAGCATAAGCTTTTCGATGAGTTAAATGGTTGAGAGATGATTTGGAGGCCTAGATATCATGGTACCCATGAGAATTCATTGTCAAATTGATCATTTACATCTCTAGCTTGCAGGCAAGTAAGCAGTCTGATCAATAAGTCCACAACGAATTACAAAAGCAGCAGATAGAATTCAACAGGCTGCTAAATGCAATTGTCATTGCAGAGAGGGTTTTGCCAGAACGGGTTTTGGCCTGGGTATTCCAACTGTGAGCTGACTATTCAAATAGACTTTCTGCGGAAGCTGGCAGTAAATATGAAGATCACTTCAGGTCTCAAGTAGTTGAATATTTGACATCCCCGTTGGTGCATCATCGGGAATTTCACACATGATGGTATTTGACAGATCAGGCTTGAGCGACCATGACCGATTTCGGGTAATCACTCAACCAGACAGTCAACAGATAGTGACAACATCTCTGCATCTTTTGGCACTGTTCCATGTCCAGCTGGGACCAGTTATGTCAAGATACCAGAGTGCTGACAGCACAGATGCGACTGCATTTTACCATACTTCATGAGTGAATTATACACTTTTCTGGAGTCATATCATCAGCAAATTGAGAATGAAGCTCCGCATAGAAGGTGTCCGGACAATATCTTGTCAAACATCACAAATCATGAGATCCAGAGGTCTTGCATGCTGATTGATTGCAAAATTGGTCCGGTGAATCATGTTGAATACACAAATAACAGGTAAAATCATCGCCACAGGAGGGAGTTGATCGTTTGTATTCCACCACTCATTGTACATGCTCCTCACACTTAATGTTGACTGACACCTCTCAGCCATTAATGCTTGGAGATTTACAATGGAGAGCGGCCTGCAATGTGAAATATGATAAGGGGTGGCGGATAACTTTGAAAATATCCCAGTAGTATAATATTTCAAGAATATGGGAATTATCTTCTATGTACCTATCATTGCCAAGCCAGAAATTGATTACAGAGAGAAGCATGCAAGTGGTGTATGCATATTGGATTATCCAAATGTTTTGATTTTGAAGTTGTCCAGTCACCTCATCAGATGTTTATCAGTTGATGAATTTGTTTGCTGACTATACGATACAGCCTGTTGACCCTCTTGTGCAGTGCAACATTGGTGCAATGGATTCCAATGTTCTGAGTAAATGTGATGCTTCTTGTATAATCCAGTTGCTTTACCATTCAGTTGTCCCCCTGCAGTATCTACTCCTACTACCTTGCCATGAGCCTTGATCTTTGTTGGATCAGTGATCCCTGGCAGATTTGACTTCTGAGAGTATATGGTTTCTAGATCAGGAGTACCATGTGGAGCTGGTGCACTAGATACATTGATTGTGTACTGCTAGATGAGTAGTTGAATAGCTTATTGATGGCCATTACAGTTTTGCTGCTGTAACCCAGACTCATACACATAGGTGAATTCTAGCATGTAGGTGGTTATATCTTGTCGGGTAATTCCCCTTGATTCATTTATATTTGTTCATATTGTTGACAGTTAGCCTCCAATTATTTCAGTTCAAATAATGGCTATTTGCATGCAAAGCAATTGACATGTCTCCAGTGAGTGTGGAGTGTTTTAACAACTGCTGTTCCAAGTATTCCAATGAATTTCAATGTTACTGCAGCTGGCGATGGTATTGTGCTGGAAAAGAGCCCCTCGGAAATGTGATCGAATCCGAGTGAATTCATTACAGCATATTGCTTTCACAGATGCATTCCACCCACCCAATCCCAGGGGAGGAGTATAACAATGTCACCACAAAATCAGTTATCTTTGTCAGCTGGAAGATGTATCTCATGTTGAATATAATACTAATTGACATCTTCTGTTGAAAGTGATTAGCCAAAGGGAGAAATACTCATTTGTTGCCCAGTGGGTTTTACATTAATATTCTTCATCTGGTGCTTCTGCAATCACCACTACTGGACCACATCTTGACAGCATTGTGAGTTATATATATGCATATGACTCCAAGCAGTGTCAAATAAGGGTAGATTAACTTAACTCAATGAATACATGGTTTGCCTGGCATGCTGTATGACCACTCATTGATCATCGTGAAATGATTAGGTTGTAGGATGTATACCTGATTGGCAATCCCTAAACAGTGGTTGCATCATAAGAACTACAATAATCATCCTGCAATAACCTGAATAGGAAACGACTGTTGTTGCTGCTCGACTCACAGGCCTCCTATTGCATGAAGTTGCAGGTTGTACATGGGAACTTTGTGCAAAAAATACTTAGTAATGCTAACCTTGAAATCTGACATAGTTCTTGTTGGGTTCCTGGAAATATCATATGACTTCCCTTCAATATCCTTGACAGTGTTGCAACAAATGAAGTTGAACTTCAATTCAAACGCCTAGATTATCAACTTAAGTAAATAGCAAGCCATGGTGTGTGGTGGAATTAAGGTTCATTTTTCTCCACTGGATTTCATGGATCAATGATACAGTGAAACACTGCAGCTTGTAATAATATTATGGGAGATAGAATACCTTCATCTGGCCAAAGGTCACTGCTACCTTAATTTTGCACATTTATAGTCACGATTTATTCTAATTCACCTACAACTTCTATTTATATATTCAACCATCTTGTGTTCACAGAGCATGTTCAGAAGCCAATCTCCACCAAAGACTATGAATATGGCTCCACTGGGTGGACTATTTGGCTCACAACAAAGTCCTGATGTCAATTTGCAATCATCTCAGAATAGATCCCAAAATGACATGAACAATAACAGTCTGTTTTAGAATTACCCAAAATAATAACATCCACTGCCTGCATCTGGTTACTCGTCTTCCTAGCAACCATTTCCAGGAGCTCCACAGTTCAACCACAATTTACCATTTAACATGACAGCAAGTGTGCAACCAAGCGCCAATCTCAACCAAGGATTGTCAAGGTATGACTCACCATGGCAACGATATGAAATCCCCCAATGTAATTATGGTAGATCTGAAATGTTCCCCCCTGCACAGTTCACATAACAAGGGCTATCATCTCCATGTGCACTGTACTTACTTCCGTTACTGCCGAAATCGATTGAGTTCTGTGGCTGACATTGTTCAGCTCTACTCCAGTATCACCTCCGTGTGATCCCACAGGGAGCCTACCCAATGCTGTCAATGCAATGAATCCAGCCTGCTGCAGAGCTGCGGTAAACCAATATTTCAAGGATATTGGACCTGATGTCATTTCCAGAGCTGTCCAATGATAAATATAATACTATTAATCAGAGCCATGATTCATCAGACTTGGGTAGTGCAGAAGGCAAAGTTGAAACCAGGGTGGAGAAAACCCAATTCTCATCGAAGGACTTTGCCCTAAGAGTGCGGCAGCTCAACCACAGTGTAATCAACCTGTGGACAAAATTATAAGTGGCTAGGTTGCTTGAGGAAAAGCATCAGGGCTTTAGTCGGAGGCAGAACTGTTTGAAGTAGATTCAAGATAGACTCCTGTACCAGGGGGTGGCAGTTGCAGAATGTTTTGTAATATTGGAGAACAGGCTGTATTGGGAGAATTTTTATAATGCCAAATAGATTTGGTGGAATTGGATGATAATCATTTTGAAAAAATATGCAAGTGAGGTTCAGAAGATGAGGGTGATATAAAGGCAAGGCAACAACCAGCCAGTCCCAGATTTGGGAAAGTGTGTAGGTAAACAGGCTACAAGTAACCATCCAGATTGGCCAACTACAACTTTTATGGTTGTGATTGTTGGGTGCTGAACAATCACCGTACATCCCCCCAAACAACTGCAAGTCTCATACACAGATATGAGGTACTGGGAGGAGCTGATTGATATTATCAACAAACAGCAATATCCAAAAAAGCTATACAGTTTAAGAGTGGTATTCATGGGCACCTTTGAACAGAAAGTATTGGGCAAAGAGTGGATATGGTTATAAGAAGTTGGGCAACTGATAAATGGCCACATACATGTCCAGATTTCTTACAAGTATTGCTCTCCTAATGAGTTCAAGTCAAAACTGGGACACAATTGAAACGCATTGCAGGCAGGAATGAAAGTACTTACAGAAAAGGGGGTTGTGGGGCATGTAATTAGACCCGCCAAAGTACATCCAGCTAGGCTTCTTTGGGCTAGATATGCCCAACAGCCAATAATTAACCATAAACTTTGGATGATTCCCTGGAAAATGAACGAGTGGAGGGAGAGGAGAAGGTTGGGCAAGAAATCAGTAGTGGTATTAATATACATTCTCATTGAATGAATTGAATTGAATACATCCCAGATATGATTAATAGTTCCAATCGTTTGTTGAGAAGTTCCAAACATCAAACTGAATGTCAGGAGTGCAGAAGTATGAGCCCATCAGCACAATGTACCATGTAGCAACTGAAAGGGATCATTGAGAATGAATTGACAGTAGACTAACAGCAAAGGAGGTTCAGCAGCACATGGAAGATGATGATGTCCTCCATCCTGGTAGTTGCTGTGTAGTATTGGACAGTATTATCAACAGAACCAACAATAAATCGGAACATGAGTGTTCTGCTGATGCATTCATGCTGCCGAATGCCTATCCAGTACTCCAATTAAATCATGATGCTGTTTCTGGCCACAAATGTTCAATTCCTGGACAGCCTGGAACCAAGTTTTGGGTGCACAAGGTGTCTGCAATATGATATGTGGTGAGGAGATGGATTTGTGATTCGGATATGCCAGGAGCAGTGGTATCAAATTGTTTGGGTCCAGGAAAGTGTATATCAGTGGCAGTGGGTATGATATGCAAACTGCAGACTGAAACGGATGTCATGGTGCTGTGGCTTTGAATTTTATGGGGGAATACCCTTTGCAAAAGAGTGAATATAACTCAGGATGCTCATTCCAGCATTATCTAATTAATGTGCAATGCACTACAGAGATAGAATTCAGTTCCCCACAACTATTTAGATCCTGACAACTCCACATCTGGGATATCCTGTGCTAAGTTCAGCCCTTAAACAAATTCTGGTAGTTACAATACATACCGTAAAAGAGATATTTAAGAATGTCATTGATGAAATGACATATAGAACCAATTTAAAACTTGTAAACTTATTCGATGGTGAAAATGGGAATTTCACCCTTGAGAATGTTAACAGCAGCATTGACTAACCGGAAAATCGATATAATACCCACCTTGTATCATATGATACCTTATCATCAAGAGCAACACGATCAAGAAATGGCCAACACTCCCACTGTTAAAGGAGTTCGGGGTGTTGTATTATGTTGGATTGGTGCAGGACATATTACAGTGTGGGCTAGTGAATTGGGATGAATGCTAGAATTGAATCGAAGCTTCAAGTGACAGCTATGCTGGGATTCCAAGCACTTATTGTCTGCTGTGATTAGACAATGAATCTGTTCACAGCTCCATCTGAAGATCACGAGGATGATACTGTGAAGAAGAGGAATGGCATAGAGGCATTTTAACTGGCAGTGATGAATTCAATGCATGCTATTCAGACAGCAAACGACAAAGTTCAAATGGTATGGTGCGCGAGACGATACAGATTGAACTGCCTTGGACATTCCGTCAGAGGATGCAATTGATCTCGCAAATGAGAAATCATTGGTTGCAATTGCAAAAGACAATGCGCACCTCATCGATCTCCAGTAGACTAAGACAGAGCCAGCAACATCAAGACCTTGTTGAATGATACATATTGCAATGTGCTTCAGGAGTATGGAGGGTTCATACAACGCAGCTTGCATATTGCACATTAGTTTTGGGAGACACCAAAGGTCCCAATGATGTCTCTGGTGAATAGTACAATAAGTGAGCTGTGGATACTTGGGTGGATTCTCTGATTCTCCGATGGCTATGAGAGACATTTCTGGTAGTCCTGAGTATCCCACTGGCAGAGTATTCTGAAGCTGACCAATGTAAGACATCCAGTCAGGCACTCCTGTATAAACCTGAAAGATATGAAAACACCCTTCTTGTTGCACCTTCTACTCAAAAGGTTGTGCTTATTGGGTTTATTTCAGACCAGATTTGGCATTAGAAGTGGAGGATAATGGAGAAATCGGCAACTAATATGGATACATTGTATATATATGCAGAAATGAACATTAACCATCACACAGAAATGCAGCTCAAATTCCCAGGTTCACAAATTCCTCTGAGTTAATAATGGCACCCATTGTGGGCAGGACAGGTTTCAATCTTACAGCAGTAAACCATGCAGTAATAACTAAGCGGTTTGAGTAGTAAATTAACAGCACCAGGTATTTGCACTGGTTGTCTGACTGGGGCAAAATTCTATTGCACACATATGGCAATTCAATACAGGTTTCATCGGCTAGGATATCACAGCAAGCAATTGACACTAAAACTCCTGAGATGCCAACATGCGAGTCCTGTACAGTCCAATGAGGCAACTGAATATCATGAAATTGATGACATGCTGCATTCTGAAGACTCATAAGTACTATACAATGCTGCTTACAGAGACTGTTGACAGGTAGCAATCAGATCACAACAATGAATAATTATCGAAGATCATCAGGATAGCAAAATCAAGGTATACCTTCTTAAACATTCTACCAACTCAATCTCATCACCTGATACAGATAGTCAAAATGTGTCACATGTAAGATATTCCTGTGCATACAGGAATCAATTCTCTTTCAGTGTGAAGTAAATACAGTATTGATGTAGAAATTGCTGTTTCTCAAAATAGTAGTTAGAGATGCATTTCATTTGCAGTGTTGGTTATGCAGTGATGAATTTGAAATGAAGTCAATTGATCCATACTTTTGTTGTAAAGGGAAACAAGCAGCATTGGACATGAAACTTGGTCTGGTTGAAGATATGCCAGATAAACAGTGGAGAGTCATGTGAAAGATATTTTGCAGGTAATGATCGATAAACTCATGTTGTACTGGGTAATCAATTAGTCATTGTTCAAATGGTAAAAATATGCTGAGCTAGTGGTAACTCTTTGGCATTGCAGCCTCTCTTTTTGTCATGATTTTGGGTCACAGTGGAAATAAGATATCTCATGCTGCAAGGGCAGTCAAATAATTCATCAATGGCATATTTGAAATATAATTCAATCCTAAGGCTGTGGATAAAATTGAGACTCTAAATACCAAAATCAGTTGCATCAATTACTCTCAGGTGAACCAGATGATCCAGTAACTGTCTTTGGTCTTGTTTGGACATATAGGGCAATGAATATTCTCCAATCATAATTGGCAATGAAGACAGTCTAGCCAATATTGAATACCAGTATTGCAACATGAGACATGCCTCATGAGTTAGTTGCATAACTGTAGGTTTTGGTGGTGTATGAATGAAGTTCAGGCGCACCTCAAAGTAGCAATACAGAGAGTAAGTCGATGAGACACAGCTCAGGGTACCAGGCTCTACCCATAACTGATACTGCAATTCCTTTCCAGGGCGTTGAATGCTGATAAGGTACACTGCAGATTTGCAATCTGGTCAAGTATAATATTGTTTGATATGTATCATGCCAACTGTGACATGCTGTGATTCATTAATGCCCTATAATTCCACCCAATATTTGCCTCAGAGAGACCAAGTAGCCACTTAAGCTTGTCTATCCTTTGTGAAGTGCACTTTGAATTTTTCATTTGCATCATTTGCAGTATGTTTACTTCAATGTTGAATGATTCTACAACGCTCAAGCTTGCACACTCAGAATTGCATTCAGTAAGATAGTGTGATCAGGTGCAGGCAACTTATCATGTACAGCCTGTGCTATTATCTGAATCTCCGATTCTCTGGTATGTGAGGATTGCCACTAAACTGCCTTGATCTGTCCAGCTCTGTGTCAACTGTCCATTGTATCAAGGCAGCTAGTGCAAATTGACCCAGAAATGCACACTCCATGTGAATCAGTAACCTCAGTGTACTCAATATTAAGCAAGTAGTATATATGGACCTACACTTCCACATACTGAAATAGCTTCAGTATGTTCTGATGCTGTCACAAGTGCTGGAGTATGATAGCCAGATATTGAAAAGACAGATTCTGTTAAGGGACTCTGCAGATGAGCACCAACTCCTGCTCAATTGATCTGCTGCACATAGTCAAATAGCCCTAAGTTTTCAATACTTTGAATGTAGATATCACTGTATTTTCACTAAGTATATGTATGGGACACCAGATCTTGTAGGTTGATATGTATTATGTGATTCTATTTCCATCCAGTGAGTGTGAAGAGAGAGAATCTCAAATCGAAATCTCTGCTCAGTAACTCAGTACACGGCAAGAAACTTCGAGCACACCAGATCCCAGGAAAGAGTGAACTTTAGAATAAATCTCAAATGGAGTAATCTGATTTCTGCCAACTTTGAATGTTTGAAGATTGCCTAAAGATGGTATATTCATCTCGTATTTAGTTGAGGATTGCCAGCTTTGAAGAGTGCAATTAACTGTCAATGTAAGGTTAGCCTGCATATTCTGCCACAGTATAGAATCCTGTATATTAATTCCAACCTTGCTGCACCATAATTCTTGGAATTGGCAGGCAATCATTCATCTGCTTGCTGTGAGAAGATGTCCCACTATGCATTTACACCATCATACATTGCTTCTAACCTTAACATTTGTTTTCAGCCAACGTTGTAGTAGTGAGACTCAGAATGAAATTGTGATTTAACAGTCCGCTTTGTACTGGGTATTAGGGATACATGTCAATGTGTGTAAGTATCAACTGCTGATTTCTTGGCAATGTTGTTATCAATGAGAGCTTGAATCAATATGATTACCGCTGAATCATCATTGTACCTTCCATCTTTTCTCTACACTTGTATCTCTTCTTTGTACACCCAGATTCTCATCTTCATCCATGAACTGCAATATTGCACTGATCATAATCTGCAGACATGACCCTGATGGACACATGAATTGAAGATAGGCCCATTACATTGCCTTATCAACTGCTAACACAGCCGCTGCATTCTAATATTCACAATTATAATTGAAACAAGGTTGTCATTCTGACAGATATTACATATGTGGAGATTTATCTTTCTCCCCTATCAACAAATTCAGTTTATACCCTTGTAACTTGGGCATCACTCTGAATCTCCCAATGCTATGGAGCTCTGCAGATTCTCAATGCTGAATCAATTTTATGCAATGCAGTCACCTTGAAAACTTGAACTACATATATAATATCCAGTTTTGTAGGAGACATATGTAGGGGCACTTGTTCTCATGCCGGATCTCAGTACTCCATTTGGCCTCCAATTTGGGGAAGTCGATACTATAACCGTGTCAATGTGACCAGTTTTTCAGGGGAGTCTGTTCAGGTGCATCTTGTTCGGTTCTATATAAGTTGGCTTAAACCAACCTCCACATCATGTATTCATTATGTGTTGTTAGAAGTGCAAACATTCATCATTGGCATGTGTAATCCATCTACTCTGGTGCAAACGATACTTCTTAAATCACAACAATGGACTGCAATCTGTGATAAACACATGAATCCCCCAACTCATCTCTTTTGAACTGTTTCAAGGCATGTCTGTAAATGTATCCTTCCCATCCCAGTGCCATTTCCTGGCCCTATTTTCCTGTTCTTCTATTACTCTTTATATTATTCTACTATAGTTACCCTTATATACTGGTTACTCAATAATCTCCACCACTTTCTATCATCAACATCAACAGCATGGAACCTATGGCCAGCCAGGAGACAAATGACTATTTCCAAATGAATCATATGGAACACCTTGGCAGTGCACTTGCATTGAAACTGACAGCCAATCTTTATTGATAAATCTATATTTGACTTACAATTATGGGTTTCAGTATTGTGTTGCAGATGACAAGTATCGCTGATTTCAATGTATTGTAACAGAATAATCAAGATACCAATTTGGAGATTGCCAATGACTACAGTCAGGAGCCTCAAAATTATGTTGCGAGTTCAATATTGATGAAGATGATCGGGACAGGAGATCTCACTTCTGGGCTACTAGCATTAGCATGAGATATTCTAAACTACAAGTATTCCACTGGAGAAGAAATGGTGCCCTGCTGATACTTGAATAGCATGCCCGATACTTCCAAAATTCTAATTGCCACCTCATGTAAAAACGCCCACATAGCTGAGATGGAGGAAGTTAGTCTTGATCGTATCGTTGCAGTCTAACTGTGCACCTGCGCGGGTACTGCTAGTTCTCTAGTCTTGTGGAGACCAAACTATTCTCCAGCTAAAAGCAGGTAGAGAATACAATGTTCCCCAACAGAAAAGGGCTACTATTGTGGTAGCCAGTTGGTTCATGGATGTCCTCTGTTTCATTCTACACTTGATACCTCATCTGTCAGTGCTTTTCAAGTAGAATGAGCACTCAGTTACCGGAATTGGTGCTCACGACTGGTGTTAGGTGTTTCTTGGCCAAGATCTGAGTGGCTCTATTTCATCGTGTATATTATACCCCATCTTCAACCCTCCTCTTCTAGTATACTTACTTCTTTTCAGCAATCGGCTCTTCCCAATGCCCATTTGCATGCCTTGGCCAGGATGGGCCCTTCTCTATTGCACTTTGCACTCCTCCGTCTCCTGCTGTACTTCTTCTTTTCCCCATAACACTTGCCATCTTAGCCACCTTTTTACCTAGTAGTATTTCCTGTTCTCACCCAAATATATTATATTACCTTTAAAACTGCAGTTTTATTGACAGCTAGTGCACATGTCATTAAAATCTTTGTTCAATATCACAAATTGGGCTGAAGGACATTGGAAATTCTTTTAACCCCACTGTCAGGAACAAATCATCAGCAAATACATGCAGTTCCTCCAGCTGCTTTGAACTGTTGTGGAAATGTGGGTAGTTGCTTTTGTCAGCTCGGATGTAATGGGAGATGAACTGGATGACATTGACACTATGTTTGATTGATATCATTCAATTGCCTGATCAGGTTGTTCCTTTGGTGTACTGGCATGTAGTTTTAACTTACTTTACTTTTTCTTTGATCTCTTAAAATAGCAATACAGATAATACAATGTTCAAGAAGATGTTTGCTAGTATAGTATAATATTGAAGTTGATAATAAACAATAATTCATACATCATATTTGCCATAGAGGGTAATGAATTACTTGTGTACATCCAGAGAGTCTCAGATATTCCTGCAGTCCACGAAATGAATATCCATGGGAATCTATATATCTCTCAGAGTGTGTTATGCCATTCCTGCATTGGACTGGTAACAGTCCCAGGTTCTTCAAAAGTGATCTCTGGCATATCAATGTACTCCTATTCATCAAATAGTTACTCCCATGCTGCTCCTGTACCATTTTGACATGACCCAAGTTTCTCTGGGTATGAGATGAAATCCAATCCTTGTGTCAAATATTCTCTAGAAAGTGACAGTGGTAAGTTTAAACTCCATCCCCACGCAGAAACTCCTGGAGTCTACCTGAGCCCAGTATACATTGTACTCATGTAGAGGGAGTGCTACGATCATATTGGTATGGCATCACTTCTTGACAATGGGTACCATTCCAATTTATAATGTCTTATCCTGATATGTCTGGCCTTGATACAGGATCTTATATGGGGGATAGAAATTGTTGTCTCTGATGTTGGATGAAATGGTGGACATACAAATATCCTCACTGTTAGGAAAACTCTGTTTCAAACTGGAATCTTCATGAGCATCCTTTACATCAATCAGTTCACTGACATTGGGTGTCTCCAATCAACCATTCTGCTTGAAGGTTAAGGGAAAACATTTGACCCTAACTGAGAATTGGTTGTTTCAGTAAATGGCTGTGTGAGTGCTCTTGCAATTTGTGCATTATGAATCCTCTGTGGCTCGTCTTTCCTTACCTCGCTTGAAGTAGATTCCATGCTGATACAGTGATCATCGAGTTTGCCAATATAGAGTAACAACATATTAGGGTAATGATAGAATCAATTATAATAGAAGATTGGAACATGATACAAGAAAGTGGCATTCAATTGGTGATAAAGAAATTCAAGGTGAGTAAGGGAAGTGTTCTGGAAAGTCAATATTGGCAGTTCAGATGTGTATTGTAAATTCTTGTAATTTATAGTAAGTTAGGAAATGTTAGGTATACTGGAATAGATGGATTCTCAATATCCAATGTCAAATATTTGCACCCATATTAGACTTGCTATTAATCCAACAATTCGAGGTTGGTTGAAGCCAATGCACCAATGATTGAACCAAATGCAGTAGAAGATCTTAAAATATTAGCACGGTTTATAATTAACTAACTCTCAGAGCCAGTGGAATGGAGTACTGGGAAATCAACTGATTATAACTGCACCAGCATATGGCTACTTCTGAGATAATACTTAGCACTGTAGTTTGAGTATTTAAGGTACTTGAATGGTATAGGATTGTTGCCATATTCAGTATCTGCATAACTTGGATAATATTGAAATCTTGGTGAGAGGTGACAGATCAGTTACCAGCATTCAACTGAGCTTGTTGTTGAAAGAGACAAAATATATATCTCCAGAAACATATTGAAGTCAGAAGAAAGCCCTATGTTCATTATCTTCAGCTGTTTGATGCTTCTTCAGCTATGTTAGCAGTATGGGATTGGATTGAGTACAGTGATTATATGGGTTGGTTTATGGTTTTATGGCAGAGCCGGATCCAATTTGGATCTTCAATAACTGTCAATTTGATATTGAGATACTCAGTTGCTTTAGGTCAAAAGAGTTATTCAGCACAGAGAATATAGTACAACAGGTTATGATCTCAGGAACCTTGCTGATGTGACAAACTTGACTCAAATTTGCAGCATTATCATTGCAGGCTTGAAGGAGTACAAGTTGATGTCATATGTAATGAAGAGGGCTAAATTGACAACAATGTGAATTATGACATTTGATTGCATGGACTGCAAGAGCTGGAGTTTGGAAATTGGATTAACATTCAAACAGAAGCAGGTTCTCAGCATTGTTTATGGTACGGTGGAACAACCAGATGCAAAGAACATGACTGAGTCAAAGCCTCAATGATGTAGCATGGAATTTTATAGTTCATGATTCTCCTTGTAATTGACCAGTCTCTGCAGCAGCACTCTGGTGTTCAAAATGATAAGAAGGCACTGTGTTATCAGCTGAAGTGGAACTACAATGCAAAGGTAAAGCTGAACATTTCAGAATTACCGGATGCAATATCAGCTGGGGCGTTGAGGGATTGCAAGAATGTGTAGGAATATGCATCACAAATCGAGGGGAATAGGCATGATAATGACCACTGTGCGGAGAGTTTGACTAGTATGATAATTGTTTGTGAGCACAGCTTATACTTGATATTGAAAATATCTAAGAATGATAATTGGAGGTTTTTTACCAAGTTGATGTATGACATGATTGACAACCTGGCCAACAATCCAAAGGAGGTTGTTCAAATGATAACAGTCCAAGAAGGACAATTACAGATGGCAGAGAACTGGGAGGTAGCAGTTAAATTTTTACAGATGACGATCAAAAGCGAAAAATAGAATTCAAAGTGGACTTCGATGTTGTCGTAGTGTTATGATAGGGCCCTTGGGACTGAGAATTGGTATTCTGTGGAGGAGAAGTAGGATTATAGCATGTATTGGAGAGATACTCAGGAGTGCTGTGAACGCCAAATTGGGGGACAAATCGCATGGTCTGTACATGCACTGCACTGGTAGAGAGTACAGCACCAACTAAGACAGTCTGTTCACCTCAAATCTGGACCCATACTCTTAGGGAGTGATTGGTATAATGTTTATATTGAATCGTAGAATTCCACTAACTGTCTTTCTTCTCTCCACCATGAGTCCGGCATTGTACTGTCACATACTGTCCAATAGATACCTAAATCCACGTGATGATTTACAAGCCATACGCTATCGATTCTATCTGACACAGCATTTTCTCGGACCAACTGTGCCAGTTCAACAATTTCTGTTACAGATAAAATATGCAACCAATTAATCTGTTTGACCATGTGGATAAACATGTCAACGCAGTCAGCCCAGCGAAGAGGATCTTTATACTTTGTTGAAATTACCACCGCATATTCTTGAGCTTGAGCATGTAATATCCAGTTTGGAGTCTTCTTGAACCTCTTAGAAAAGGTCGATATTGTTTTTCCAGCCAGCAGGTGCTCCTGACATTCGAGGATTTGATTCAGTGGAGTCCAGCTAGAGCACAACACTAAAAACGAAGGACCTCAGCCGTTGAAGGTGATATTGATGTCCCTTTCCGTATAATGGACCGATATGTTATGAGATTCACACATGATGCCTTGATTGGCATTAGTATACTTCACTGTGCAATCAATATCCAGACCATCAACAAATTTAGAGTAGTGAAATGGTTGACAGCTGTACAAAAGCCCATTCTGAGGTTTAATAAATATACTGCTTATGAGTAATTTCGGTTGATTACAGAGTACCAGTCCACTAACTTCGTGTCACCAGTCTCTTCAATTTATGGACAGAATAGCTTCCCAATGTTGGGAATTCCAAAATCTTTAAATGCATCTCTGAGTGAGGTTACATTGATTCTTCTGCACACTCCACAGACATGAGTTCCACTTGAATGATGTACCTGCTGTGACATGGAGCAGAAAAATGTCTCTGCATGACACTGCTGGAGCCGTGGAAGACTGGCTTGGCAAGTATTTCACCGGTTATTGGCAGCAGATAGTAGGTTGACAACTTTTGCCAAGTCAATATCGTACCAGCCTTCAATGGAAAGATATGACAGTGTCTCTTCCATATAGTGAAGACTATTCCACATGGCTTTGTGCTTGAGCATCTGTCGAATGTAATTCACTTTGTTGGTTCATCTATATGCCACTATCACATTGCTGATATGTAGCAGTCTGGAACTACAGGTGGTGAGGTTGTTACGAGAACCAATTCACCGATTTGAGTCACATCTATGGCTCACAATATGCACTATTGCATATCCGAAATGTACTGCATGCCATTCAAGGGTTGTCCGGAGCTCATGAATGCCGATTGACAGCTACAAAGCATTAAACTGGATTAAGTGTATGGTGAATTCGTTCTTGAACCGCATCTGGTCAATCCAAGTGATAGCATTAATCTCTCTCTCTAGCTGATACACAATGCAGTCCCTATCAGCAATACTCCAGGTGGTGGCTTCTGTCTCAGCATCGAATGAATCGAGCTGAATTTCCACATGCTTGTTGGCAGTCATGTTTGCCGCCCTGTAATTCTCTTCATTTGCAGCAGTCTGTATTTCAGCAGATATTTTGGCGAATGTGCTTCTGGGACCGGTTGCCTTAGTCCCAACGTCCAGCAATAGCTGTCACTCATAATGTTGGAATAATTTATCGAAAACTTTGTGTTTAACATGTGTCACCTGATGGATATGGTGCTCCAATTATTCTTTTGCCCTCTGCTGATCACCATCTGACCATTTGGTTGCTGCATGTTGGGCTCTATTTAGGTGCACCGGAAAATGCCTTCTTATGGTTGTGGTAACCTATTTATCCCCATACACCAGAGTGTCTATCACAGCACAGATTTCATAAACCATTTGTTTTTGTAACTGATGGGAATATCTTACCAACTGTGTACCCACTTTGGCTGTCACAGACTTCGACATTTTCAGTGCTCAAAAAGCACCCTTCCCCTTGTTAAATGGCTTCAGTGCACCATCCAGTGCTGTGAGGGATAGGTCAGAGTGATTGTGTTCACTAATGAGTAGAGAGAATTCACATAATGCCAGGACTGCGCCCATTACGATGTCATCGAAGGTGGTTACTGCCGTGGTTTTCCAGCTATACATGGAAGATTAACGAGTGGGAGCACAATTCATTGCCAGTATTAACATCATGCCCTGGGTCTCTTAACCCTTCTAGAAGCTGCTTCGAAACAAATTGAATGGTTTAGAGAAGTGCTGGAGGCCTGGATATCGTGGTACCGACGTGAATCAAGTATTAAATTGATTGTAGACCTTTCAATTTTCCAGGTATTTGAGCCGCCGGTGCAATAAGTCTTTAACTCAACCCAAGAGCATATGGTGCAATTCATCAGGCTGCCAATGGTGAGAGATAGTAACAAAGAGTGTAGTGCCAGAACTGGTTGAAGATGGGATAAACACCAACAGTGTAAAGAACATCAATAGTAGGTTCATCCAGAAGCTCCAAGTGAACATGCTGAACCCTTGAGTTATCTAGTGGTCAAAAAGTTGAATACTCCTTCGGTGCACCTGGAGCTATTTTCAGACATTGGACATGAGCCATATGAGACTTGTGCAACTATGACTTATTCTTGATAATCCCTGACCCATGCAGCAAAGATAGGATAACATTGTCTCTGGAATCCATCAGCAGAAGTCAAGTTCTAGCAGCAACCAGCATTGTCAAGATTCCGGAGTGGGGACAGCACAGTTCCAACCATTGTAAGTAATGCCTAAGCAGTATTTCTGGCACCTCTTGTGGGACATGGGATCAGCCCAACCAGAATCCAGCTGTGGTGTCTAGGTGTGCAGTTGATATCTGTTTGACTGGTAAGAATGGTGAGATTCAGCAGCCACAAATGCTGATTGCCCAATATATTGGTCAAGTGTGTATTTTCAGATGGAAAAATGACAAGCGCAATCATGGCTCAGGCAGCGAGCTGACCTAGCGTAGCCAACCATCAATCTCCCATATTCATCTTGCTGTAAAGTGTGAGACTGTCCTAGAGGGCAGGACACACCAGTTCAAAATCAAAGTCCACTGGCAATGGGAGATGTGCGAAAATGCACTGTATGCACTGAAAAATGGCCATTCTTCCATGGCCGCATGTGCTGCAGTAGTCGAGTGCGTGCGGGCATATCAGAAGGTGTGTCTAATGTATTGTGTAACAAGACATGTTGCATCAACATAATGTCGAACAATGACTAATGGTGGTTACTTCAAAAGTGGCAAGTTACATTTTAGTCCTTGCATTGGTGATATCTGTACTCCCAATCAGCTCAATGCTCCTGCACAATGCCTCTCACATTCGTTTCAAACGAAATGGTAAACCACCGAGCGGTCCAGCCATTGAAACATCGTGGATCTCCTGGAAACAAACTTGCCGAAACAATATGTTTTCTGACACCATTGCTGATGCCATTCCGAATTGCAATTCTGATGCCCACGCCCTGACAATGTCCAACTCCAGTCCCAATTCCAATCCCGAGACAATTCCTCTGTCCAACTCCAATTATTGCCATCGCAGCACACTGCTTCCAGCCAGCGGGCTTCGGGGTGGCTTTGTGGAGCAGTCCGCAAGCATCTCAGCAGTTTGTATGTATCTCAAGTTGATCTCTCCATCTCTAGCCATATCTGCTGCAAGATAGTACTTGGTCGCAATGTGTGCCACCGCAGTACCACAGTAGATTTGATTTCAATGCTTGCAATCATTGACTGTGAATTGTAGAACACATGTGGGATAGTTGGGATGCCGAGCTTCTTTAACAGATGCGAGATCTGTGTGAGTCTAATACAGCCTACACCACAAGCAGAGTATTTGGCATGAGTTGTGGACTGGGCAGTCAATTTCTGTTGTATGGAACTCCAGTCCACCGCTCCTCCGAATGTCATGACCAGTCCATTTGTTGATTTACTATCATCCACCCATCTAGCATAGTCCAAAATGACATGTCATCTATCTGCACCTTCGGCTGCTCCAGCCAGTATGCATTCTCCAAGTGCTTCACCAAGTGATCCTGAGAAATGCAGTCGGCAGTCCTACCCACCATTGAGGTACCGAAACAAGTGCTTGAAAGCTATCATCTGCTCATAGCTTGGGTCGTGATAATACCAGTTGAGAACCCTGATGGCAAATGTGATATTGGGCTGAGTGGCGGTCATCGGCTGCACAAGGCTTCCAAACATGGATCGGTATTTAGTAAGATCGCTGGCTTCTTCTTCGGGCTTCTTCTTGTGAAGTATGATCACAATTGGCATGGCAACGACTCTGGACGCATCCATCCTGAACTCCTCCAACATCGTCCGAATGTAGCAGTGATGATGGATGTTGATCATATGATGCATCTGATTGAGTTCGATGGTCATGCCGAGATCAACGGAGACACTGCCGAGATCATGCATCCAGAACCTCTTTCTCATGTGATCCATAATCTGCACAAACAAGCCCGCATCAGCATTGATGACGAGCTCATCAACATACAGAATGACTGCGGCAATGGCAACGCATTGATCGGTATTGTGGTGCAGGAACAGTCTTTTGTTGCACTGTACTGCCAACAACCCAATCCAGATCAGCAAATCCTTAAAAGTGGCATATCAAACATGCGAGGAGTGCTTTCGGCCATAAAGAGACCTTCTCCAGTGCAGTACAAGCCTGCACGAAGTCTTTGTCAATCTTGGGTCATTGTATCGGCTGCCATTCTGGGGCAAACAAACATATCCCTGCAGCGGATGCATAGATATCTCTTCTTCCAACTCAACTACCAACAAAACCATCCATACATCAAGTTGATGGATCCCGAGATCATTCTTGGCGGTGATTGTGACTGCCAACCAACCAGAGCCCAAGTGAGCAGTAGGTGCATGTGTATCCTGGTCGTCGATGCCTTTGATTTGGTCATTTCCTCCAAAGATTAGCCTGGCCTTGAACTGCTGCACATTGCCTGCTCCATCGCGCTTGATCATGTATACCCAATCACTTGGCAAAACCGTTCTCCCTTCATGAAGCTCCAAGAAATCTCCAAAGACTTGATGCTGACCAATTGCATCTTAGTCTTCATTTGTTGCTGTATCCCATTTCTCGGCGAGTGGAGACATGGTTGCTGTTTTGAATGACTTTGGATGGTCAGTCTCATCCTCGTAATTGTGATTGTTTGTGATCAGAGCTGCAGTGTACAGGGGTATCATATCGTCACATTCCTCATCTTCGAGACACAATTGCGCATACCCTGCGAACTTGGCAGCATCGTTTCGGTGACTACCTTTGGCTGGTGGCTTCTATGACATTCCAAGCGAAGTCTCAAGGCCAGCCAATGCTCATGAGTTCCACTTGGGCTTCAGATGCTCCGGAGGTGAATAGTAGTCCAATGACTGCTATAATTGACATTTGGTACTTTCATCTCTGGTTGGTTGCTGCTCTGTGGGCTTGGGTTCCTCGATGACATCACTGTAGAAGTGCTGATTCAAAATCACATCTTCCGCAACATTCGGTGCTGGGTGACATTTCGTTTGCCTGAAGACTACATCCGAGGAGCAGTGAGGCGTCTAGCCAGTGGGTTGTACACCAAGTAGTATTAGCAATGCGTCCGGGTAACCCACCAGGGGTGCTGATTTGGACCACAAAAACGGGATGGTTCGGTTCCAGAAACCTCCAGAAACCCGACCCGCTGATGCTTGGCGGGCGAAACCCGGACCCCTACACATCAACCCCTGGGGTTCGCCTGGTTTTGCTAGACCCGTCGATTCCAATCTGCGGTCCTGCAGTTCAAGTATTACATTTATGGTCGCCTTCAGATATGCTATTGTTAATGGTAAAATGTTGACATTGGTATGTCACGGTTTCTCTTCGACATATTGGCTGCCCAAATGCGGAAAAAGAACAGACTCACGTGCCCTACTACATCCTGATAATGAGCGTCAACAGAGTGTCAACAATTTTTGTTCTTCCATCTTTGGTGACGTGAGCAGCACTTGATCACAAGCATGTATAAACAAGGATATGGAAGCCTGTATTGGGAGATGTGAACGGAATATGCCCGCCACCTCCTCCAGGGCAGTAAGAACGTATTTCATTGACAGAGCTACCACTAAGTATTCTTGAGCCTTTTAGTGTACAAGAAGAGTCGAAATGATGTATATAGACCATAATGGCCACAGTCCGCTGTCATTAACCATGATGGAAGGTCAACAATCATTGACACTCTGTTGACACTCATTTTCAAGATGGGGCAGGCAGCGTTCCACATTCTGTTGTGCCTATAATGGTAGCCAATACTCCGTTTATGACTGTTTGCAACCTGTCGCCCCCCAGATTACCCACAATACACGACCAACAATCATTGACGCTCCGTTGATGCTCATTTTCAGGATGGGGCAGGGAGGGTATCGCAATCAGTTTTGCCAATAAAGCCAACCAATGAATCCTGTATGACTGTCTGCAACCTAGCAGCAGTGTGATTACCCAGGATGAATGACCAAACATCGTTGACCCTCCATTGACGCTCATTTTCAGGATGATGTAGAGAATGTGTCGTTATTATTTTTGCCAATAATGGCTGCCAATACATTGATTATGTATAACCATGACCATATCAATTCTTAATTACCTGACTTACATGACCTAAAATGGTTGACGCACCGGTGACGCACATTTTCAAGATGACGTAGGGAGCGTGTCGCAATAATTTTTGCCCATAACGTCAGCTAATGCATCGATCATGTATAAACACCACCATATCCATTCTTCATTACCTGACTTACAAGACCTAAAATCTTTGACGCAACGTGGACTTTCATTTCCAGGATGGGGTAGGCAACGCATCGCGATACATATTGCCTAACATGATGGCCAGTACTTCCATTATGTATCACCATGACCGTATCAGTTGTGAATTCCCTTATTTATCAGACCTAAAATCGTTGACGCACTGTTGATGGTCATTTTCAGGATAGGGTAGGAAGCATGTCGCTCTAATTTTTGCCTATAACGGCAGCCAATACTTAGATTATGTATAACCACAACCTAATGCATTTTCAATTACCAGACTTGCATAACCTAAAATTGTTGACACTCTGTTGACACTCATTTTGCCACAGGTGTATCCACAATATGAAATCGTTTGATTTGGCGTAGTCAATCGTTCATATTGTTTTGGGAGCCTTTCGAGTGTTTCCATTTACTTTCTTCCCAATCACTACATTGGTATTTAATAATACATATAAATATATAATAATAATCTCCAAAATCCTGTGGCATTCAATCAATGCTCGTCATCACCTGCAAGTTTGCTCAATAGGCTGCTCTGGTCATCAAAATGGATGCTAGCTGCATTACCACACAGCAGATAGTGTACTAACCAGTGGATGTTCCTTCATCAGTCAGCATATCTGGATCAAACTCTGGATCATCCTGGCTATCCTGGGCAGATGCATCAAGAGTGAAAAATTCAGCACAGTGAGGGGATGTATGTGAATACGCATATCCGGCCGGCAAATTGAGGTTTTTGGAATGTTCAGCGCCTCACTTGTTACTTGTTTGGCAGGGTGCTGATCTGGGCAGAGGTGGCGTTGGCTCTGGAGTTGGCTGTCTGCATCGGTTGGGTGGAGGTGCACCTGTTCCTTTGTGTCTCCAGCGTGTCTGCAGATGCTTTGGGGTGCCATTTTGGCAAGATAGGCATCTGGCCGTGTGATTTTGATGAAGCATAGCTGGGTGTCTGTCCATCGCATCCTCCACCATTTTATGCCCAGGGAACTCAACACACTGCGTCTTCTTCTCTCAGACCTCAGTGTGAGGTTCCTTCATCAGTTATTGCGTTTCCTCTATCTCGGCACACGCAATCCCTTCTTTGGCCATTTTGGCTATATTCGAGGCCAGGCGCATGTCAGACTGTTCCAGCTGTACCCGACCCCCTTGCCTTGCCATAGTAGCAGACATGTTGTAACCCTACAAGAGATTAGTTGTAGCTGGTAACAATGAGATTCCGCTATTACCTCTACCGTATACGCTTCCATAGCCTCCTCTAAGGTGATTAAAGTCTGTTCCATCCCCTGACGGGGAGGCTTATCAGGAGATTCATCCGCGAAATTCTCAGATCTGACTACTTCTTGATGTTCGATTTCGTGGCCCGTGCGGAAAAATGCCTTGGTCGACTAAGGAGGTTTCCCGTCTCGGGCAGCAATGAATTGGTCACGTAGCTCCCTATTGACACCCGATGTGTGTTATATAATTAATTGACGTCTGTTTACCTCGATATGGATATACTCACATCCACTGCATGCTGCTTCTTATTCTTGCTGCTTCCAGTCATTCGGACGATTTTGAAATGTGAATCCTGGGTCATATGTTTGGTGGCAGCATTGCCAGCGCCGCGGTGGACTATCTGGTGTCCACATTCTTGCTGTGTGCCAATGAGTGACGCATTTGATGCAGCGCCTGCCAATCAGCTTCATTCAGCTCTGCTCTCACCTGGCGGAGGTGGTTGTGCATCTATAACTTGCTGGTGGGGAATAGGAGAGGAAGATGATAACGAAATGAAGTGGGAAGTCCTGAGGACTATATAGTCAGCTTGATGTCGGAATTGAATATGTAGCAGGCAACATATTCAATATACTCCAGAGGAATCTTGCTGAGTATGGCTGGAAGTTGCAGGGGTGTCCCACCGCACTGTGATGTGTAATAATTCAGTCCGATCGTGATTGCTTGTTGACAGGGATAAAATGAGGTGTACGACAGCCTTAATTGCATGATTATCAGATATAAATAGGACATCATTCGAGGGAAAGGAGATCTGCTGATGTTTGTCTCAAATGATCCCCACGATATTACATGAAACTTACACTAACAATCAAGTCATGTTGTACAGTTAGCCTGACTCATCCCAATTCATTGGCAGTCAAAAGAGAGATTTTGCTTTGTTCAGAATGAGTAAACGTACCAACCTCGACATACAAGACGCCGCTTGCTTCCATATTGTCCATATTTTCCATTATCCAACATCTCGCGCAACAACAAAGTCAACGGAAACTACAATGGTCAATGCTCTGAAAATGAACCTTTCGCAACTCAAGGCGGTCAATTATGGCCAATCATCCAAGCTGTCCACCCAATGATGTCATTAAGCGAATGAAGGGAAAAGCAGTTTGGAAGCAGAAAGAGTCCGAGCCCTTGGGGCATTGTGCAGCTTGCGATCCACAAAGAAGCATGCAGCTGAGAAATGATGAGAAACACACTTCTTAAGCAATGAAGAGACAGTCATATGGATTGAGGATTATGTTGAGAGAGATAGCGCTGGTGCAAGAAAGCGAGTTGAAGATGCAGATTCAGCGGTTCAGCAGAACAGGAAGATACGAAGACAACTGAGAACGCCCGATTGACAACCAGCGGGCCCAAAAACACATTTCAGGAGATGATGGTTGCTATAGGAGAAAGTGTGAGTTATCTAGCCAGTTCCGACGATGGGGAGGAAGGGGAAAATGAGGATGCTGAAGAGGAAGAGCAGGGCTGGCTGAGCAAAGATGATGAACCCGGCTGGGTGATGAGCACAATCCTCGAAACGACACAGCAGCGCATGGAGAGGTTTCCGCATCCAGAGATGAAGGTTGACGAATTGACGTAACCGGGATAGGAGGACGCAGCTGACTACTTCCATGAAAGGGATAAGATGTACGGCACATCCAGAATGAGGGTCGCGGAAGTCGTAAAACCTCCAAAGGATGATGATGCATCGGCTCCTGCACCGACAACATTTGGAGGTCTTATGAAGTGGCTTGGCATTTACCCTTGAATATCACTGATGCCGCAGGGGACTTCTCGACCGCGAAATCGTGAGATGAGGATAGGTTCTGCGAAGCCCCAGCCAAACTCGACAATACCTGGTCTTGTGCCGACTGTGGAGCGCAATACATCACTCATTCAGAATGCGTAGCCTGTCGGTATTGTAAGCTTTGACCGCGCCAGATTGCCTCCCCAGCTAATCACCGTATAGAAATCTGATTCGGACCAAGACATGGTAAAGGCCCCTGCGTCTGCAGAGGAACGGAGAGGCAAATTGGTACTTAAAATGTCACATCTCAATGAAATGAAATTTGTGTACCAATTGTGCTACGTGTCAGCTGTTTTTTGATTTCAATGACCTAGTTGTGAGACATGATAATTCGTCGGTGCATGTGCAACGGTCAAACGCACCATGGGAAAGTTTTAGAATCAAAATCAGGCTGCAAGATGGCCAAAATGTTTCATTTCTGTTTACCGATTACTATTAAGCGAGATAGCCAAAGCTATATTAGAGACGAAATATACGAACAAAATTTAAGTGAGTGATGTCATACAAGTCAGAGAAAGAGGGGACAGTGCCCATTACGATTCTGTCGGAATGATGACTGTTATGCTGCATATAACCATACAGCCAACTACATACCTTTCCTCACAGACCTGGTGCACATGGTCGAGATATTTGGAATTGCTTATGGTACGTCATGGAAATCGAGGGGAAGGAGCTGGATGGGAAAGCGTGAGGAGGTAGAGTTCTTTTTACTGAAAACTTGTGAAATGATTTATGAGCCAGAAATTGCAGGCCAAAAGCGCTGGAATGTGATAGGGACATGTCATCTCACAATCAGATAATGTGGATAGAGGTTGATCAAAAATTGAGAGGTAACTTAGATCCTGGATGCAAATGATAATTCCTACAAACGCAATATTGGATGTCCATCAATAGTATATGATTCATTGCATACAATGTTTGAATGTACGAAGGCTGTTTCGATTTGATTAATGTGAGTGTCAACAGAGTGTCAATGATTTCCAGTCTTACACATTTGGCAATCAAAAACCCGCATTGTCACATCCTTCCAAAGTGAATGTACTGGTCAGAGTTATAGAGAAAATGGCCAATGACACGCTCGTTGTCCCTTCCTAAAGATCAGGGACAATGGGGCTTCAAAATTTTTGTCCTTGCGTTTTGGGTAATCGAAAGGGGTGTGTGGCGACTATAACTCATAATCTAACTATCGGCCGCCTATATAGGCGGAACTGGTTGCGCCAACAATGGTACTATGCCTGAAAAATCAGCGTCAATGGAGCGCCAACAATTTATGGCATTGCAGATTGGATACTCCACCAGCTGTGCGGTGACACTGACGCATAATCGCATGGTCGGCCGCCTTTCTGGGCAACCATGATTGCGACAACATCGAGGCTATGTCTTTAATATGAGCATCAGTGGAGCGTCAACGATTTTAAGCCTTGCATCCTCGATAATCGATGCGTTATGCAAGGAGATTAATCCATAAGCGAAGTATGAGCCCCTTTCTACGTAAAAATCTTTTCGACACCATCGTGCATATACCCTAAGAACAATCATCAACAGTGCAACAACAATTTTCAACCTTGCATCTTCAATAATCAAGGGGCTGTGCAACGATATTGATCTATACTCAAACTATCAGCCACCTTTCTAAGGAAAAATGCTTTCGACGAGATCGTACCTATGCCCTCAAAATGACCATCAACGCAGGGTCAACAATTTTCTGCCTTGAATCTTCGATGATCAAGGGGCTGTGCGACAACATAAACCCATAATCAAGCTATTGGCAGCCGTTCTAGGCAACACTGCTTTCTACTGCATCGTACCTACGCCCTAAACACGAGCGTCAACAGAGCGTTAAACATTTTTGGCCTTGCAACTTCTATAATCAAGGGGCTGTGCGGCGACATTAATCCATAATTGAACTATTGGCCGCTGTTCTAAACAACAATGCTTGAGTCAACATCGTAACTATGTCCTGTATTGAGTGTCAATGGAACATCAACGATGATTTATCTTGCATTGTGCATAATCGAAGGAGAATGGAATGCAGCAAATCCAAACAGAACCTATCGGCAGCCATTATCATCGAAAATGCTATTGACGATATCCCGTCCCCCGCCGACAATTGAGCGCACCCTGAGCGTGAACAATTTTTTTTGAGGCTGAGGAACCTACACAGTAATGAGCTGCATTGCGGTGTTCCGAAATTGAGTTTTACGCGGTCAGTCTTTTCAATTTGTCATTGTATACAACGTCACAAATATGCATGCAATGTCTCACAGATTTGATTTTTTTTTGCTTTTAGCTCTGGAGTAAATATTGAAGAACCTGCATCGTATTTTGCTATGATATAACTTTTGGCAGTCTTTCGAGTCGTATAACCCAACTTTCTATTCCCTACTGCCATGTCGGATTCTCAATCATTCAACACCTCAGCGCTAGAGGTTATGATCTGTTCCAAAAATCAACGTGACTTTATTCGTGATCTGAGCGACCTTACTTTACAAATCATCTTCGATGCTTGGTGAGCTTCAATGAATGTAGGTTGGAAATGTCCTACTGCTTGGAATGATTCTAGACATGCATCTTCATGGCGATTTTATTTACACTGTGGAATTGGGGAGACCGGGAGCGCTGGAATCATATGTATCGTTTGTCATCGAGTTGTTAACCATCAACCTGAACATGGGACCAGCTCGATGGGGAAACACATGCTGGCAAAAGACCACATCCCAATGTTAAACGACTTCACAGAGTTGGAAGTGACTGAATTGACTAGTTCGACGGTCGATGAACCCGCTTTGGCCATCCTGCAGAGGCAAGGAGGTCGAGGAATAACAATAGTAAGTTCGCAGAAGAAATTCATATTTGACATCTAGGTTAGTCCATATTGGCTGAAATGACAGACAAAACGCTCCAAACTGGCAGCTAAGGACTTTGAATCTTCTGAATTTCACCAAGGGATGTGGAATCAGTACCTGATGTTAGAATTTGTCTCGGCTCATGTCCCCCGAATGCTATATCATATCTCGAGCGACGACGGTCATATGATGCATTGGGAGGAATCCTACTGCTGCCGGCTGCTAAGACCCTTAGCAGCATATGCTGGAGGTAATATGCACTGACCGTAAATGCAAATCAGAAACAATTGCCTTCATGAAATGAAGTTAGATTTGCGGTTGATGGATGGACATCAACTATCTAACTCTCTATAACGTCAGCCAGTTATTACAATATGAATCGAAATCGCGCATTGCGTGAAGTAAAATTTGCTTTCGATGAGGTTGATTGCCTGTTCATTACCGGTTTTGTTAGCTAATTCAGTGTGAAAGCTAAAGAGCCAACATACTGCTGCAGGGCTCGTTGTGCATTTGAAAGACGTGCTTGATCGTTTCGAGTTTACTGATGGCCGGTTGTGTGAAATTACGACTGATAATGCTTCGTTCAATCACTCGATGACACGCGAGCTGCTATCAACACTTGAGGCCTCCGAAATCGAGTGGCCTGCATTGAGGAACCACATACCATACATGGCGCATGTCATCCAGCCTGCTATCGGTGCATTCATGAGTAGTCTGGTTGTACCTGGCCGCACCAAGTCTTGGGAAACCCATGACTGCAATGAGCGATTTCGAGAGGATGAAAGCTTCGACATTGAGAAGAGTCAAAGACTATGAAAAGAGGGCAATGCTAGAATCCACAAGGTGTCGGCCATGAGACCAGGTTTAGCAAAGATAATTCAGAAAGTACGAATTTAAGATATTTTGAAAGTCCTGAAACTGACCTTGATATAGCAGGGAATGCTTGCTGTATTGCTTACACTGACACCTGGTCGTCGAAACGAGTTCATTAACTGTACAAATCCCAAAGTCCAGATCGCAGTACTACCGCTTATGAATGTGACGACACTTTGGGACCGGACTCTTCAGTTGCTTAAGTGAGCCTACCGATTACGAGAATTCACCTGCGAGTTGCTCCAAAATCGTAAATCCAGTTATTACTGGCTACTCTTCACAACACAAGATGAATGGACCATTGTCATGTATGTCATGGAGTTTTTGAGGCCATTCCGATATTCGACCCTGTGGATGTCAAAGAGCCATACAGTTCCATTGCATCATGTTATCACTGTGTATAATTACATGTTCGATCACATGGATGGTGTTATGCGAGATTTCACTAAGAAGAACACTTAATGGATGGAAGACTTGTTCTTGGCCTTGAAGTTAGCTCGAGAGACGCTGTCCAAATAGTATGCTGAAGTGACTCCTTCAACAGGTATGCTTCTGATTTCAGCACATTTCCTCGATCCTTTCCAGAAGTTGCGATCGTTTCGAAAGTGGGACAAGGGAATGGATATCAATCCTGAGGAGGAGACATCTTCCACCCAATACCAAGAGGCCTTGCTGAGGTATGTGGAGAATGAATCCCGGGCGAAATATTGATGTGTGCCAGTCAATAAAGCTGAAAGCGTACCCAGGAACAATCTCGTCCCCTCCGTAACAGCTTCAGGATCCGGTCAATCATCCTTTGATCCATCTGATTTGTCCGGCAATAATGGAGAATACGTAAGGCCCCCCAAAGTGGGTGAAATGACACCCGGACGAAGCGATCGCGCTGCAAGCTTATTGACTTCTGCCCGGCTCTATTTGAATTCACCGCCTGGAGCGCCAAAGAACTGGTGGCAAATTGATCCAAATCTCAATGATTATCACTCCGACCCAATGCTGATTAGCAGTACATTGCGGTTACCGGACATTACCTACTGGTGGCGCCAACACGAGGAATTGCACACAGAGTACGCTGATCCCTCCAATCTGGCGCGGGACATATTCTTTATCATACCACATGGTGTCGGAGTAGGGGCCAGTTCTTCCCTTGGCCATGATGTTATCGGCTGGAGGCAGTCAAAAACAACCAGTGGGACCCTTCGCAAGAAATTCATTGTAAGGCAGTTTACTCGAGCCAATCACAGAATTTTGGCAGGTGATGTCCCAGCATAGGATACCACGAACACAGAAAATGACTCAGAAATGAAGAAAGAGGTGGCAGAAAGGAAATTGCACACAATGGCCAAGGTCCACGACTGTGTGGAGATGTGACAGGGCAGCCAAAACCTACCTGCTACACAGGAGGAATCTTGCGCTCAAAACAAGCAAATGACACCTGTAGATTACATTTCGGACACCGAAGACATTGTCAAAGCATCCTGGTCACTCGTTCAACATGATGGTGAGGCTGCATTTAGATAGTCAGAAAGATCACCATTGCTACCAGCGTTGTCTGCAAACGACCTCCCTGGGGGACGAATTCAGGTATTATATGTCTGCTGAATCAGAACTGTCAACTGTCCTCCAGTTGAACGTGATGAGGATAGCGCACCTGAAAGCTTCTTGGATACCAAAAATTGACTTAACTGGATTGGTGACTTAGATAATTCAAACGACAGCGAAAACGATTGTGTGGCAGATGTTGAATCTGATACAGAGCAAGACAATGGCATCGAGGATCCGAAATGCCCAGAGCAGCAGGATGTGAGTGCCACACCACATGTTCCCACATTATTTCAGCCAACACGGAAGTCAAACAGACAGGCTGAAATGGTGTTGGTCACGGTCAATGTAATCAAAACGAGGAGGAATCAGGGAGTGAAGCAAAACTAGGTCAGAATGGGTCCATGTTTCACCAGCTTCTTTATGTAGCTTGACTGAGAGTTTCAGTTAGAGATATATTATGGGCGAATGGTGAGCAGTAGCTTCTGAATATCGGTTGATAAACAGATGTGCAGCAGGCCCAATTGATCTTTTGGCAAGATATATAAATTTTAGTCATGCAAGAGCGAACAGTGCAAGAATATCACTGCGCTCGGCTTTGCCACAGAGCCGAGTCCCAATCTGTCAGAAAGACAACCAATAAGTTCAAGTCATGATGAAAACATAGTATCGATGGCAGCAGATGTTGAATAGACAATACATTAAAATGAGTGTCAACGGAGTATCAACTATTTGGTGTCTTGTCAGTATGGTCATTGAACAGTGATATGGTCACTGTTATGCATAACTGGTAATCAATGCATCGCATGGATCATTGCGCTCATAGCGGAATTATCGACTGCCTTGATACGCCAAAATACAATATATCAATGGTAAAACACGGATTCCAAATTAATCGATATTGCAATGCACAAAAAATGTAAAACGTAGTATTGGTTGTTGAAAATGCGATTTTGATCTTATACTATTAACAAACTTCAAAAACCAGAGCGTTATATGAATCTATAGATGGACCTGCTGGGCAACCCTCTGACAACCCTCCGAATTCAGACTGTTTGGGAGTTTACCATCGAACTGTACCTGAGTTGATTGTTTGGGTTTATTGACGACCTGGACCATCAAGTTGGAAATGGTTCAGTTTGGACCCAGACCAGGACCTGAAGTGACGGTCCGGAACCATTGCTGACACTAACACCGAATACTGCTTTGTCAGTCTATTGTACCCAATGAATATGCACAGAGTGGCTATGTAATCTAGCTTTGTGTGTTTCTCTATCAGAACATGTACGAAAGCTAAGCATTCAAATACACTGAGTTCCTTCAAACTTAGCTTCCTGCCATGCCAGGTGTTGTCTGGAGTCTTACTGACTACTGACCGCATTGGAGTGCGGTTCATGAGACAGACCACCACTAAGACTATAAAGGCCCAGTACTTCTCTGGATATTAGGTATCGTCCGGCATGCATTGTACGTGTTCCATCATGGTGTGTTTCGCCCATTCAATGACTCCATAAGAATGACGTGGATTGGTAGTACTGGTTCCGTCAATTATTCCCTCTGGTGTTTGGTTTTCTGGGAATGTTTTGCAGGTATACTCACCTCCTCCACCTGTACGAAATCGCTTCACTTGCTTGTCCCACTCTGATTCTCTAAGATCCTTCCATTCTTGAATTTCTCCAGGGCTTCCAACTTCAACCACAATATGTACTCATCAATATGCCTTGTTGCATCATTGATGGCGAGCAGCATGTATCGACCTCCTCCGATGGTTATTGCCTATGGACCACATATGTCCGAGTGCACCAGCTGCAGTGGCTCAGTGGCACGGGAAGTCATGGGAGTAAAGTGCATTCGAGCTCACTTTCACTTCATACAGCTCTCGCAATCTCACTGCCCAGTCATTTCTGGAACATTGTTAATCATCTCCAAGGTCGCCAAGGACATGAGACCAATGTGTGCGAAGTGGCGATGCCCTTATATCCACATCTCTGCATGGTGCGAAGATGCATACCCAGTCATTGTAAGTGCCAGCAGACAGCTGTCATTGTTGATAATGGTGTCATCGGTTGATTCTGGATCCAGAACTCATTACCCAACTAATTGCCCATCGACCTGAGGTGTAGTAGCAATTGTAGCAGTTGAGACCGTAGTGATTCACTGGATCCACTTTGATGTCCTTGTCCGGAATATGAGACTGCAGGATGAGATTGAACTATCTCAGCAAATGCACGACTTCTTGAAGTATGATCATTTCCGTCTTTCAATCTGGCGGTTGACAATACAACCTACCACTTCCATATCCGGACGCAAATGATAGAACTCCATTGCATCCCTGCACCGTCTTCCTATTCGGAGAATATTCAGTGTATGTGATGAACTTTGATCCATTGCCAGAGAAGTGAGTTGTGCATCCACAAATGATGAACCAATCTCTGGATAAAGTATTTGCGCGAGCCACCATCCAATAGTTTTCAATCAACGGGGTGAGAGTTGAAGTAGTCTCAGTCGATTGTGTTGTTGTTGCTGTTGCTGCAGTGTTGGTACTGTTTTGAGGATCGCCACATTGCTTGCACAAGAACTGCTCAGCGATATGCCGTCTCCATTGGCAATGAATGCACTTCTGCATATCCTTCAATTTGCTAATGTCCTGAGTATCTCGCTCATCCCTCTTTGGACCTTTGCCGCCTTTACCGCCTTTAGGCTTTACCACCCTTCTTTGCAAAGAGCAGAGCTTCTGGAGCGAGCCCATTCTCTCTCTTGATTGCATCTTCCTTTTTGATGAGCTTGGTGACGATCTCATCTGGCTTAGTGGTCAGTGTGGCATTTGTGTCCATCATCAGCTCCAGGAAGGCTTTCCACTCATCGGTCCTTGGGATCCTGCGAAGGAGGCAGAAGATGTGTTCCTGTTGATTCGGTTTAGTGACTGTCTTTGCATTCGTGTCGGTGTCGGCAGTGTGGATGGCAGTAATTGATGTCACTGTCGGTCCTGTGCAGAGATTGTAATCCTTGATATTCCAATTGATCTGTAATGCATAGTTGTCCACATCTCCACAGTCCTGTAGCTTGATGCTCCAAAGGTATTCCCTAATCTTGAAGATATTGAGCTTCAACTTTGACTTGAAGGCTGATGCTAGCATTTCCCAGATCATCTTTCCATCATCGACGACCATGTATTCTGCTTGTATGCTCGGCCCCATGCCCAGCAGGATAGTCCATATGGCAACATCATGGCAATTCATCCAGTCTTTGGAAGCGGCCTTCTCTGTGGCGGTTGTATTTCCAGCTGGCTCTGCTGGCTAGTCGTCGTAGCATTTGATGATGCGATACACTTTCTTCTGCTCGAGATGTAGGGCCATCTCGGTTGCCCATTGTGCATAGCTCATGCCATTGAACTTGGTGATGGTGATGGTGGTTGAACTCATCCTGTGACGAGATCTTATATCACATTCATCAGTTATCATAGTCTCTCAGACTGTCCAGGAGACCGCCAGGAGCTGCCGTCAGAAGCACAGCGCGATGCGTGGTGATTTCTTAGCTGGTGGAGATGCTGCTCCATGGGGATAATGACCACTGCTCAACAAACGAAGTGGACATGTTGAATGTTGGTTCCGTTTTACAACTAAGGCCCCATAACATGTTGTACTGGGCCGCATGTTTGAGGACTGGAGTGCCTGCAGACATATGCAATGGTGTGTCTATTGAATCATGTAACGAGTCATGTGACATCAATATAAGATCGATCAATGAACAATGGCGTTAACTACAAATGGGGCAAGTTACATCATAGTCCTTGGCATAGTATTATCCCTACTGCAAATGAGCTTAAAATCCGTGGAGTATAATGTTCTGAAGAGATGCAAATGATCATCAATCCAACTATACTTGCCAAGTCCAAATTCAAGTTCAGAGTGGAGCTTTCGCAGGGCATCTGCTGATTCAAATCATTATTTTCAACAGTTGTCCATTCCACACCGCACTTGTCCATCTAACCATGTTGTAGTTTGCTGGCAGAATGATTGAGCCAGTTGAAAGTCAGTTGCTAACCGAAATGGACGCTATTGATGCCATTGTTGTGAATAGTAGTGATAGTTGTTGTACAATCCACTTGCATTGCCATATGCTTTTGCCCCCATATTTTCCACTTCAACTGCATTCCTATCAGCCTGAGTTAATGTTGGATCAGGGGTTTGTGTCAGATCAAGCTTCTGGAGGTCCATAGAATCTCCAGAGGGAGTATCTTCATGCCATGGTGCACCAGTTATACTTTCAATGGGTTCATCATCGGTTGACCAGCTCATCAATTGCCATTCAGAAACACTGACTGGAGTTGAACCTTGATCTTGTGTGTCGATCCCAGCATGTACGTAGTAGACTGCAGTCCGGCAATGGTCCAGCATTCATCCATAATGGGTCATATAGTTCATAGTGAGCCTCGAGTTGGTTCTGGTTGAAGCATTTCTTCTTGTAGATTAAGCTCTTGATATGTTTCCAGCAAGTATTGACCATATTTGAGCAATGTTGGGTGATCACATATATGGATGAATCTCGATGATGCTTGAAGGGGTGAGTTAGAGTTTCAGGGCTATTGGTTTGAATGTTAACTAATTCAGGATAGCATATCACATTGAGAGGTGCATCGCACCCTGCCAAGTGCAGGGGAGGGGTAAAATACAGTCACCTTATGATCAGTTTTATTCAGAAACCTTGTTATATATATAATATCCAGCACATAATCATGCACATTGTCTGTTGGAAATTATTAGCACAGCAGAGAAGGTCTCTTTTGTCGTCACTGCAATCACCACAATGGGCCTTATGCTGCCTCATTGTGGCATTGTGAGTTATACCTCTGCTTGAGCCTCTGAGTAGCTGACAATAAGGGCAGATCATCTCACTGCAATGAATAGGTGAGTTTCCAAAGTAGTTCGATGCCTGTGTGATAATTATCAAGAAATGATAGGCTGGTTGGATGGTATCTTCAGTAATAATCCTGGACTGAAGTGTAGATCCTGAGCAGAACAGCCATGATTGGACACGCAGCTCATTAGGAAGCAATCACTGTTGCTTCTCGACTCACAGGGTTTCTATTGACTGAGGTGTAAACGTCGTACACACACAACTTATGTGCAATATGTTGAGTCATGCTAACCTTCATAGTGGATAGAGTTCTTGTCGGATTCCTGGCAATATCATATGATATCGCTTCTATGACCTCTACAATCACAAAGGCATATGAAGGTGAGCATCGATGCAGTATTCTGGTATATGAAGTCTAGCAGACAACAAAGAAAGCCGGGATGTATGTGATTGAGGTTTCTTTTTCTCAGTTGGGTTGGTTACATGGATCAAAGATTTCCAAGTAATGGGCCACAGTGGTAAGGGTATGACCTCCACCAAGGTGGTTATGGCGGGTCTCAAATGTTCCCCCCTGGGCAGATTTCAGGACAGAGGCCATTGTCTCGTGGTGCACTGAGAGCACCCCCAGGACTGCTGGCAAACAATGCAATCAATCGGCCAACATCTTGCAGCTACACTCAACCACCTGAAACTCATTCCAGCACACATTTGGGACCACAGAACAGCCTCCATAGGGAATGATTCAAGTGACCAGCGGATCCAACGAACACAGATGTTGCAAGGTTTCTGGATTTGGAAACATTGCCGGAGATTTGGTGCAATGAATATAGAGGCAGCTCATGAGAGCCGTATTCATTGTACATTGGCTGTAAAGAAGGAAACACCCCAATCAGCCCAAAGCAAACTGAATTCTCCTTCAAGCATTTTGCTAAAGTCATGGGGCAGGAAAACTACACCTCATTCATCAAGTGGGACAAAGTATGACGGGCTGAGTATCTGGAGAAATAGCATCAGTCATGAATCTGGAAGCAGAACAATTTCTAACACCTTCATAATCAAACCCTGCAGAGTGAAACAGCTGTTGCATGATGTTTTTCAACATTCGAGAACTGCCTGCCATTGGACAATTTCTATAATCCGGGATAGATTCAATGTCAGATAATTGAGATATTTTGTACAAACTGTGCAAGCCGAATTCATGAGGTGAGGAAAACAGGAAAGCAAGGCAACATGTGACTGGAAATGCATATGGGCCAGCTTGCAGGCAACAAGGCAAGAAGAAACCTCCCAGAGTTGCCAAATACAATGTTCTTGGTCATGATTCACTGGGTGTCAAATGGGAACAATGATATTATATCCCCCAAACAACTCCAAGCCTCATATTCAGATGTGAGGCACTGGGAGGAGCTGATTGATTCCATCAACAAAAGCAGATGCCCGAAAGAGCCATTCATTCTAGAATTGATGTTCATGTGCACTTTGGGTGGGATGAATTGAATGAAAAGTCCATGGGATTGTATACACAAGAGCAAATGATGAAAGACCCCATATCTGGCCAGATCTCATACAACTGTTGCCTTTTAAATGCCTTCAAGTTGAAACTCGGATACGATTTGAAAATATCTATAGTTGACAAAACGACAGGTACGGAGAAAGAGAGCGCTACTTAGAAAATTATACATGCAATTGTAATCCCCTCTAGCTGTGTTAAGGCTAGATGGGTGCAACTGCGAATCAGTATATGTAGAATTCGTAATGCTCTGAAGAGGGTGAAAGAGAGGAGAGTGAGGACGTTGGTGGGCCAGGGAATGATACTTGTATTATTGTAAGTTCTGATTAAAAGAATAGAATTGATTGCATTCCATTCATATATATTTGATCCAATGGTTGCTTCTCTGTCAAATACCTATCATTGTGACGAATTTCAAGCATGCAGGAGAATGAGCCCATCTCCCAAGCGACAATTGGCGCAACTGAAAGAGAACATTGAGGACAAAAACATAACCAACAAAGGTGCAAGGGAGGTTCAGGATCAAATGGTGAATGGTGACGAGGTCCTCAATCCAGATAATACCAGTTCAGTATTGATTACTGTTGTCAATGCAGTCAACAATCATTTTGAACAAGAGTGTCTTGATGAAGTGGTCAGGCAACCAAATTCCCATCTGATTCGCCAATCAAGAACTGACCAAGTCACTTGCAACAAGTATTCAATCTGAGGCCTGCCCGGAACCACACTAGGTCTGGGCAATATCGTTTATTGTGAGGAGATGGAATTTAGGATTCAGATATGCCAGGAGCACTGGTGTCAGATGAAACAGATCTTGGGAGCACTTCTACCTCAGTGGCAGTGTCTATGATATGCAAATTGCTGACTGAGAAGATTGTCATGGGGTTGTCGTTGTTCATTTTGTGCAGGACTACCCTTGAAGGGTGGGTGAATCAGGCACAGAACAACTATCCTAGGATTATTGGGGCAGAACGGAAGTGGTATCTGTTGCAGAGACTGAATTGAGCAGCCCGCCACCCGATCCAGATCCAGTCAACTCCACCCGAGCGCCATCCAGCACTTACTGCAGCCCTTGTACCCGTCATGCCAGTTACAATACCCGGGGTAGCGAGCCATTCCAGTGTGGTATCAACATGATGACATTCAGAATCATTGGAACGTGGTGAATTTGGTGCAGGTGGAAAATGTGAATCGCACCCACAAGGATCTGAACACCAGTATTGACGAGCTTGAAAACTGATGGATTATCCACTGTGTTCCATATGATACCATGATATCCAGAGCCAAACCATCAAGCAACAGCAAACTCTCATACTGTTCATGGGGTTTGTGATTTTTGATCACTCTCATCGGCACGAAAATAAACACAGAGTGGGCTGGCAAATTGCGATGATAGCAAGAATCAGATACAAACCTCAAGTCATCATTATGCCGAGATTCTATTCACACCCTGACTGGTGGTATTGGACAATGTGGCAGTTTACAGGTGTGTCAGAAGATCACAAGGATGAGACTCTGATGGAAAAGCATGGCGCCAAGGCATTAGATCCCACTGTGAAGAGTTGCATGCATGCTATCCAGACAGAAGACAAAGAAGCTCAACTCGATGCGGCACACTGGATGATACAGATTGCATCGCCTTGGATTCCAAGGAGGTGGTCAGAATCGAAACTAGCCACTGGAAAAGAACATGTTAGGAGACTAACAGAGAATGCACAGCATATTGATCTCAAGCGGACTGCGGAAGTCCAGTCAAAACTGATGACACAGGTGGAGAGATACACTTCATAGGGTGGTTCAGGAGCATTGAGTGTTCACAGATTGTGGCTAGTATATTTTGGTTGGTGTTGGGAGACACTGATGATCGCACTGACATTTCTGGACAATGCTATGAAGAATTGCTGCTCGATATTTGAGTTGATTCACCAATTTCTTGATGGCTGAACGAGACATTGCTGCCAGTGGTTGTCATTGACCATGCAGAGAATTCCAATCCTGAACAAGACGATGCATCAAGCAATGTCCTACTTCTGGACACAGCATGAAATGAAGATGCATTCCCCAGTGCACCTCCTTCACAAAAGGCGGTGCTATTTTGTCCACTTCTTGGCCAGGTTTGTAATTTGAAATGGTGGCTAACCAAGAACTCTACAAATCATGTGGATATATGCCACATGTATGCAGAAATGGGCAATGATGAAAGCAGGGAAATGAAACTCAAACTCCAGAAATCATGAATTCCCTCGGTATTCGTAACTCCACCCAAAGTGGGTGGCACAGATATCAATCTTATGGCTTCAACTAATGCAGTAATTACTCAGAAGTTCTTGGTAATCAGCGAGCAACCGCAGGCATTTGCATGCGCTGTCCAGCTAGGGTACAACTGAGTATCACACACATGGTTATTGCATACCAGTCCTGGTGGCGATGAAAACCACACAAGGGATCGCCATCAACATTGTTGAGTGGTCAAACTGAGAGTCCCAGTTAGCTTGATGAGTCGACAAAAGATCGCGATGTTGATGATTTAACAGATGCTTGAGTCATGTGAAGACCATATGAACTACATGAAAGAGAAAGGAGACACATTGCAGTCTGATGAACCAACATCCTGAAATGATAGAACTCTTCATCAAGGTTTGCCTCTTTCGTCATTTAACCAACAATCACTACTGAACTGATAAAAATACTCAAAACGTCATTTGTAAGGCACACTATACTGTATAAATAAATCATTTCGCTCTGTAATCTTGAAGTGAATCAATGCTCTGATGGTAGAATTGTTGTGTCTTAAGTCAGAAATGTCTAGAGTGGGAGTTGAAGGGCATTCTGGATTATTATTAGTGACCAATATGAAATGTAGTCAATTGATAAGATACATTACAAGTTCCTGACTGGCCTATCTCATGATATAGGGCAAGGGTCAAATGTAGCACATGATGCTGTGAAGGGCATTGAATCACAGGTTAGTTCGAAATTTGAGATGCAGCAGAAACCTAACATCAACTGCATATTTTGAAATCAAACAAATGGAAAATCATAATTCAATGACGTTCAGGTGCACCAGGGAATCCTCAGCATCTGTCTTGAGTCACGCCATGACAGATGCAGCACACCATAATTGCCAATCCCATTTGGCAATAAGCTAGTCTAGGCGATATTGACTGCTTGGGTCAGAATATGAGACACTGCTTGCTTTATCATGGCCAAGCCACAGATTGTGCTGGCATATGATCCAATTTCAGGTGAACGGGAGACTCCTGGGCAGATATCATTATGATGGATCAATCACTGCTTATTTGCCAATCCCAGTTGCCAATAACAACAGTCCAGGCAATCTGAAGTTCCTATGTCAGAATGAAAGACATGGGCTCCATAATTTGCAGCTAAGCCTCAGCTTTTGCTGGCCTGTGATCAAAGATCCAGTACACCCGATGATCCTGTGCATATCAGTATACCAGATCTAGCACTGCATATTTCCCAATCCCATATCACAATACAGTCTGTCTTGCTGCCATTGAGCACATGTGTTGGGATTCAAGACTGTGGCCCACTTATTCGTGGCAATGTCGGAGCTATCGTAGGTATATCATAGAAGTTGATGGACATGTGAGATCCGGATCCCAGAGAATCAGATGATAAGACATGGCCCTGGTATCCTCGGCAAAGCTGCAGCTTTCGCTGCCAGGTATTGTGTAGCTTATGATTGAAGTTAATGCTTAATTGATATCTGCAATCCACTCAAAAATCAGGTTCTCGGATTTGTATGAAGACAACTTTGACAACATGCGATCCATACTGGATGAATCTTTGCAGCCCATGCTTGCCTCAAGAGTGACAAATAAGCCACTGAAGTGCATGTACCCCAGTCTGTAGTGCACTTGATATTGCAGTTTGCTTCATTGTCATCATCTTTTATTCAACATTGAATCAGTGGACACAGTGCACACAGGTTGTCATGTATCAAGATTCTTCATGTTTAGGTTTAGGAGGCTCATTCTGTTCCACCTCTGCTAGTGAATGAATCTGTACTTCAATGGTATGTGAAGGCCTCTGCTGAAATGCCTTGGACTGTCGGGTCTCGATCAACTGTCCATTGTAGGAAGGTTGCGCTGCACAACTAAATCATAGATGCACAGACCTGGCAAATTAGTAACATCACTTAACTCAATATTTACTAAGTAGTATATTTGTACCAATGTTTCTAAATCCCAAAATCGCTGCTACAAGTTTGCGCTCTGTCACTCAAGCTCGCGCCTCAGAACAACAATGTCGAAACACAGATTCTGCTCAGTAACTCTGCTAGATGGCCAGCAACTTGCGCTTTCCCATGCACTGCATTTAAACAATGGGGTGTAAGGTCTCAATGGTTTGGATGCAGACTTAACTGGATTTTGACTAAATGTCTATTTGGGCCGCCAAAACTGATATCTGAAAATAGATTATGTGAACCGATTTCCATCAAGAGTGAAGTTCAATGAGAGATATTCTTGATAGCCTGAGTTAAGAAACAACAGCTTCAATGAGTGCAAATAACTGTCAGAGTAAGGCAACACTGCAATCTCTAGCCATTTTATCCATGCAAAACCATTTAAACTTCAGTGCACTTCAATTTATGGAAACTGCATACATGCAAACATCATTCCTCTGCCCGCTGTGAGAAGATGTCTGAGAATGGATTCATACCATTATAGTACATCAGTCTCAGTCCCAACAAATATTTTCTGTGATCATTGCGGTGGGGAGACTCATAGCGAACATGTTATTGAATGGTGTGCAACTTGATTCTATGCACACAATTAGACTGTGAGTGAATAAGTGTGACCCATTTGTTAGCAATCTTGGCATTGGTGTGTACTTGAATCGATGAAATTACCCCTGAATCGTCCATCATACCTGATCATTCTTTCTCTATGCGTGTATCTCTGTTTTGTGTACCATATTCTCTCACTCCTTCATGAACTGCAACATTGTTCTGAAGAATATTCTGCAGACGCAGCTTGGATAAACCCATAAAAGGAAAGTTGTGGTTACAATATTGCCTATTTGACCTGTAACTTTGATTGAGCATTCAAACACAATAGAATATCATGATAATCCATGTATTCTTCCAGCGGACTCAGTGCATGTGGATATTCCCATTTCTCCCTCATCAATATCGCACTCAGTATAATACCTTGCAACTCAGCCACTGCTCCCAAAGTCCCAAATCTGTGCAGTTTCGCAGATTCTCAATACTGCACCAATTCTATGCCATGCGGTCTCGTCAACCACATGAACATTCACTCATAATTACTACATTTAGAAGTGTTATATGCAGGAGCACATGTTTCCATTCAGGTTCTCAGTGCTCCAGTTGGCCAGCACCAAGGGTTAGTTATTATCATGAGTTGTCTTCTGGTACATCTGGTTCAGATGTGTCTGGTACTATGCCATGTGCATTGACTTTCGTCAACCTCTCATTCTTGCATCCATGCAGAGTATTGTTCATAGGAGTTGTTAACATTCGGCATTTGGAATCCATCTATTCTAGTGCACCTAACACAGAATCCATCAATTGAGGTGTACATTACAACATCCTAAATCTCGACACCTGACTGCCATCATCAATATAAACACAAACCATTGAAGTTATCTCTCCTAATCCTTTCAAGGCGCGCCTCACATTGCATCCTCCTTGACTTGGTGCAACTTCTTGCACCATCTTTCCCATAAAGCTATTTCACTTAATCTGATATTAATTGCTTGTACACACTCTCCCACAGTCCCCAACATTCTATCGTCATTACAGCCAATGGAATCTACACCCAGCCTAGTGAGGAATCACTATTCATAGAAGAATCAAGAAGCACACCTTGAGAGAGCACTTGCATTCAAGAAGGCTGCAAATCTCCATTGTCCATCAAATATTTGCTTCCCACTAATCTGACCTTGTGCATTACATTGCGGATGACTAATATCCCCAATTGCATCAATGAAGCACAATGACAATGGTGATCAGGATAATAGTGATGATGTAAGTGAGGACACCAGAGTGTCCATTACATCATCTAACATCGAAGAAGACAATTTTGATTACCAACAGACTATCCCACATCCAGGCTATGAGCGCTGGGTTATGGCATCATGAACTACCAGGGTTCTGCTGCCAAAGATATGGAGCCCTGCAGATACTGTCATTGCACACCCTCCCCGTCCAAATTCCCGAATTCCACCTGTGGCAATGGCACCACCACTGCTCAAACTCTAATGGTCTACTCTCCTCAACTAATTATCCAAGTCTTTCTGTACACTATCTGCCCAGGCGCTGCCACTGCCCAAGTCTAGTGGTGACCAGAATGTTTCCCAACCCAAGGCCAGTTGGGATTAGAATGTTCCCCAACACCAAAAGGCTACTTTTGAGGTAGCATAAATATTCATCCAGGCGATTGTATTCAGGAAATCTCCTTGGCCAATAATATCTGATGTCAAGTCCTCAATGGTGGAAGAAGCTCGGAGACTGAACATTGAAGCTCAGGATTGTCAGCTGGCATTAGCAGGTGCTCCTGTAGGTACACCATGGGTGTGGCAATTGCCTGGGTGTCCATCTCTCACAATCGATTCACAAACATGACAAGCTGTAAGTCCCCAATTCAGTTTAATGCTCCTCTAGAAGGTTTACGATATTGACTATGCACTAAAACATACATCGTGGAACCAGATGATAAGGACCATTCAAGGAGGGTTGGCAGATTGGGCATGGTAAATTGTTGTGTGAAGTTACCGGTTGGATTTGGGCTGTGAGACTGTGCTTCAGATCCGAGTTAAGGAGCTTCTGTTTGATGATATTTATCTCTCCAAGGTCGTGGATGATAAGAAATTATGGTCCACCCTAATGGAAGCGCATGGGCAAATTTACCATCAATTTTTCTTCACTGCCAATTGCTTCTGGCACTGGCTTACTACATCCCAGTATTGAGAACCTCTTGCTCCGCAGACTTTTGCGCTAGCAGCTGCAGCAATTCATACAGCGCTGTCTCAATTTCCCAATGGGAAGCAGGCCCCAGTGATGTTTTCTCAAGATGAATATTGACGTATATTTTGCCCATGCCCTGTGACAAATTTCACTGTGGAAGACACTGCACTCATCAATCACACATTATTGGCCCGCATTATATTCCCACCCCTCCCCCTCCCCACCGCAGTGAAACTGCGCTAGCATAGGTGCGCCTCATTTCCTGTTGACGCTCGTCAGGCTAAATTGATGATTTTCTATGTCATTCCATAGTCAATTTCTCCTCTATGAGCGCTCCTCTGCTGGTAGAGGCACTCCTTTATCCCCTCTCTCAGAATTAGTGCTCTTCTATTTCATTCCCCACTCTATGCCCCCCTTTCCACACTCCTCAGCCTGGGATGGAAGCTACTCAATTTCCACCTGTGCATCCCAGTCTGGATTGTGGCTTCTATATTGCATTCCACACTCTTTATCCTCGCCCCTTTTCAGCACTCCTCTGCTGGGATAGCACTTCTCAGTCACCATCTGTACTCCACTGCCTGGATTGGCCCTCCCCTATTTCATTGTGCACTCTTTATGGCCCCATTCGGCGCTCCTTCGCTAGCATGGGTGCTGTTCAATCTCCATTAGGGCTCATCAGCCTAGAGTTGGCACACTTCTGTTTCATTCCGCATTCCTCTTACACCTTCCATGTACACCTCTCTTCCACACATCACTCCCCATCTGGTCCTCTTCTTTCCCTGGTAGTGGCTCTGCTTTGTATCTGAATATAAGGTATTGCCTGTTAAACACCCATTTAGATTCGCAGGTAGCTAACATCTCATTACCACTTTGTAAGATATTGCAAATCGAGCCAAATGACATTGTAATTCAGCTTCATCCACTCACCAGGTATGAATAATCGGCCAATCCATTGAGCAACTCCTGCATCTTTGCACCATCAGTGATGAATTCTGTATTCCTGCTTTCAGCAGCCATGATGAGATGGGGGAAGAAGTTAATGCAATTGACACCATGCTTGATGGATACTATTCGATTGCTTAGTCGGGTTATTGAATATGTGTCACTGCATTTATATTGAAATCACTTGCCTCTTTCTTTTGTTCCTTAATGTAGCAACCCAAAAAATACACTGTTGAAGAAGATAATAGCTGACATGATTCAGAAATAATCATGAACAATAACCCACGCATTGTATTCACCATTGAGGGCGATTGATTGTGTGTGTACATTTGCAGAGTCTCAGATAACACCTGCATTCCTCCGAATGAATATACATAAGATACCAACAATCTCTGAGAATTAGTGTGTGATTCCTGCATCGGTTCGGTGACACTCCTGTGTGAACCCAATATTCTCTCTGGCGCTCCGACATGCTCCCGCCCTGATTACTATCCCTCCCAACATTCTCTTGCACCAGTCATCAGTGATCCCAGTTACTCCAAAGGCTGGCTGGAATGCCCTCCTAGGGTCCCATTCTCTCCTGATATTGACACTTCTAAGCTTTCACTCCACATCCTCTCAGACACTCATGGAGGCTCCCAGTGACTAAAATTCATTTTGCGGATGAAGCTGCAGGTAAGGGTAATTATTTGCAATGTGCTTTAAGCACGCTGTATCTTTGTTTCGATTAGCATTTCGAACATTCAACAGGGATATCTCGTTGGAGAAGTGAAGGATAGGTTTGAGTACCTTTATTGGTTGAATTGGTATAGAGTTTCACAGCAGACTATTATACACTACAGGTGATGTATTTGTGCCAATTAGATTTAAAGAGAGTCGGTAAGTTTAGATCAATAGAGACTATCATGACTGTGGATAGAATAGCCCTAGCAGTCATAGATTTAATACTTCAGGCAGCGATATAGCCAATGATTCACATTCAGCAATTTATATCGATTATGTTTGGTGAGGACCTTGACAACACTATTCCAGACATCTTAAAAGCGAGGCAATTAGAAATCGCATAGAAGACTATCAACATGTAGATGGAATAGACTGATAGGATGACCATCCAGGGGCAATCTAATCAATTCCATTTCAATCAATGTCAAGGTTGATAGCAAATGGGTAACCAACACTAATGAATATTCAAATATTGTGTATAAAGATCTAGCAAACAGTACATGATTGAATCATAAGCTTATTTTCCATGCCACTGCTACATGTCATTCTGAATATTGATGATGGGCTTGAACATTCTGATTATGACATTATCATTGAAATGTGGAACACTATATTCAGCAGGGAGGAAAAGGTATGCATGGAAGTCTGGCAAATTGAAGTGTAGAGAGTCTTAAATTGAAGTACAGGATTCAATTCAATGGCTGGAATTGCTGGATCACCATACTTTGACAGTTACTTACATCTTCTGTAGTTGCCGTTTTTTAGCTTAAGTCTTTATCACGATTTAGTCTTTATGAAATCTTGGGTATTGGAAGCTGATGGCAACCTGACGGGTTTGTTTAAACTTAATTATGGACTTCAGCCTTGCAGGATAAGAGGTCAGCAGGTGTATCCAGTCACCTACTGAGTCACTGAGTAGAGATTGCATTCAAGATTCCCATAATATGGACAGTGTTGATAGCCATTGGAATATATAATTTAGTTAAAAATGTGGTAGTTGGTGGTCGAAATATACAAATCGGTCAGGTTCTAGACAAGTCTACATCAGCTGTTGCATAATATTAAGAATTTTGGATGCTACACTGCAGATGAAGTGATAAATTGTTGTCTGTAATCTGCAGATTTACTGAGTGGAAACTTGCTTTTGTAATTTACTCTCTGAAACTGCAGCTCAATTGATACAGTCGAAACTGCTAAAGCTAGTTTAAAATCATGAAAACCTGGGTCCAGATAAAAAAAAATATCAATATCCAGCGAAGTGTATTGACTAAGAGGCTGGGGTCTGGATTTTGACGCTTACTGGATTATGGCTACCTGCGTTCAAAGGATGGTTGACCTGAAGCATGACAGTGAAGGAATATTGGGGGCTGTCTGCATCATCCTGATTTGACATCAATTCAGATATTTGTGGATGGTAAGGAGGATGTACTCCCAGTACATAAAAGTATTGTATGTGAAAGATGACTGTGCATGCATGTGGTAGCCCCTGATTCACAAGCATTCAGGTATGAATATCATCTGCTTGGAATAGATCACAATGTAAGACTCAAGGGCTGTCAGACTTGGGTAAAGATGATTTGGTGGCTGATTTGTTGTTTAGATGTGTGACTGGGCCAGATTTACACCTCAATAATGAAATGCAACTTGTCAAAATTGGAATCATCAATGTTCAATGGTATCTATATCAAGTTTGAGAAAATCTAACTGGACTGTATTGTGAATCTGAGATGTTTCTGAACTTTCATCTTAAGTCAGGATTTCCCCAGTGGTATTTCATAATCTGATAGCTGAACTGAATATCCTGCAAATGGTCTGTAGATGCTGGCATGAATGGATCATTTGATTCTGAATCAGCGATAGCAGAGCTCGAGAACTGAATGAGATTCTCTTGGGCAGCTGTTCAGTGTCGATGTGATTATTTTATGATTTGTGATTTCTGAATACAAATCTGATTTCATGTTTCTGACACACTTCCAATACACCATCAACAAAACATTTGCATTCATTTCACAGAATCATGTATTATAATTCTGTGCTGACCATTCTCCCTGAGAAGAGTAAATTTTGAAACCTTAAAGTGTAGCCACCACTCATGTATATATTGATCATTTAGTTAATAACAAATATATAACTGTAAAGAGTTGGATCTGGTCGATTATGTTCTGCAATTATGGGTACAATTCTTTGTATACCATTCAACTGACACATCTGTTTCACCCCAGATTTGATCATCCAAATGAGACACTGGTTTAGTGTACCAAAGGAGTATTTATCCATTGACTTCATCTCATATTTATTACTAACAATCAAGTATCACCAGATGCTATCACAAAATTACCCAGTACTAATTCAATCCCCTAGAGAGAGTTCCACATGACACCTTTTGACCATTTCGCATCAGTTGATGAGATTGTAACTTGAATGTTTGAGGATATGTAATGGGATTACACTGACCTGAAGATCTATATTTGCAGTTTATCGAACTTATCCGGTGGCATGTTGTTGTGTTTCTCACCATTCGACCATGTATGGTACTTCCAAGACCTCACTATAGTGAAGTTGATTGAGGTTGTGGTAGTTGCTTCAGCTAAGTGGTCATAGAACCTCGGATTAGGGCAACCCTTAAGGATACATCACCATTACTCATTTAGTTGTCTTGGCCATCTGGACCTTTAATCTGTAGCCCAGTTTGTGGAACATAGTTTTGGCCCAATCACATCAGCAAAATGTATTTTGTCACTGGGAGCCTCAGGGAGTGTTTGGGAGTTGTTGGACAAGAATCCCAGGGTGGTCAAATTCCAGAGTCGACTGAACCAATGCAGTGGGCTGCAGGTGCACCTGGAAGTGCTGGCGAAAAATCTGAGAGGACTGAGGAGGTCTGGTGATGAACAGAGGTGCACCTGGGTTTGCTGGAGAACAGCCTTGGTGCACCGAGGGACAGCAAGGGAGTGCTAGTGAAAAGCCTGCGAGCACCTGGACCTACTGTAGAGGACTGTGGAAAAATTACCATCTTCTTTCAGAAGACTGCTGGTGCATCTGTAAATAGTTGTTGGTATATATTGTTCAATGGTTTTTCAAACTCATGCATTGGGTTTGAACTCGCAGCTATGAATCTGTGTATCGATATAGCTATCCATATACACATGGTATGTGTGGACTTGCTGCAGGCAGTGCTTGGGAGCAATCTGAGGCACACCAGAAGATGCCAATTGAGGGAGTTCGAGGATGCACTTGTGGAGGCCATGTAGGTGCAAACTTCGAAGCCGTGATTGAGCAACTATGGATATGCACTGCGTGGTCATGATTGTGCGACTTTGCTGATTCGTGTGGTGGCCATGACCATGCGAGTTTGGACACCTGATTGGAGGCTATGATCGTGAGAATTTGGAGGCTATGACCGATGAACTTCAATTATACAATTCAAGGCTATGATCATTAGAACGTGGACGTTGTGATTGAGCGAGTTTTGAGATTCAATTGAAGGCTATGATAGAGCGAAATTGGAGAAGTACTTGGAGGAGATCAATCTTCAGGAAGTTAATTGGGAGGTACGCTGGGTGCTGGGAGTCGATTAATCGGTTAGTTTACCCGCGACAGGGGGAATAGAATGAGTTGACTTTACCCTTGCTCTCATGTGGGGCTGGTTGGTAGCGGTCAATTCGGTTCATGGCATGCCAGAAGCTGACGCTACAATCAGGGGTGAACTTGTGATGGTGAGAATGATGGGAATGTAGTCAATGTTGGGTGGATGCTGTACTAGGTGGATGCTGTACTCAGTGGATGCTGTACTCGGTAGATGCTGTACTCGGTAGATGCTGTACTCGGTAGATGCTGTACTCGGTAGATGCTATACTCAGTGTCAACTCATTATCATGGCATGGAGAGATACAGAGGGAAGATACAACATTGCGTTCTGCATTGATGGTGGAACTGTGGATGCGAGAGAGAGATGGGGGATGAAGATGGGTATGATATGGAGGATAGGAGGGTATGTGGCAAATCGGGGGTATTCCTTGATTGTTTGGGTATAGAATACCTCTTATCTGTGTGCTGACCCGCAAAATGGGGAGTCCTTCCTGCTGTATCTGGAATTGTACACTGAACTGCATTCAAAAGTCTCTGCAGTCCCAGTTTCTCATGATGATTTGCCCCATCTTTGCTGATCTCTCTCTTCCTCTTCTTCAACGCTAACATCACCTAAGAATTCGAAATTGAGTCATCCCTCTCTATCACCCCATGCCACAATCAAGCGGAAATGCCAAGTACAGCATACGACAAGTACACCATCAAGCCAAGATCGACTGTCTCACGCTTCCAGCCAGCCTCTCATCTGACATCTCCTGGCGGACTTTGCTTGGATTCTCAACTTTACATTCCCGCAATTACGAGTAAACCAATGAATAGAGTCGCAGCTTCCAGTGCACCTCCCAATCAACTGCCTCCAGATCAACTGCCTCCAGATCAACCTCTTCCAGATCAACAGCCTCCAGATCAACTGCCTCCAAATCAACTGCCTACAAATCAACCGCCTCCAGATCAACCACCTCCAGATCGACCACCTCCAGATTGACTGCCTCCAGATAGACCGCCTCCAACAACTCTTCCTATTTTGCTCGATTATGGCCTCCAAGCACATCTCGAAACTCGCTAGATTACGTCCTCCGAGTTTGGATGATCATGGCCCACATTTGGATCTCCAAACTCGCTCGATCATTGCTTCCAGGTTCATCACTGAACTTATACGATCAGGGCCTCCAAGTCCATCTCCGACCTCACAAGATCACGGCCTCCAAGTGCATATCCACTCTCACTCAATCACAGCCTCCAAGTGCATCTCTGAGTTCAGTCGATCATGGCCTCCAAGTTCATCTGTCAGTTCACGCCATCATGCCCTCCATCCAAGTGCATCTCCATACTCACCCAATCACAGCTTTCCTGTACATCTCAAACTTCACTCAATTGGTGACTCCAGGTGCTCCTCGAATTGCAGGTGAGTTCCGTTTACAGCCAATTCGACTGTATGTATATATATAGATAGATTTGGGTAGATAGTACATGCCATATTATAATGTAGCAAATCTTGTGATTGGACCAAAGATGAATATGATGCATGGAAAGGCATCTGGTTATGGGACCCTGAGAACCACTTCGGTGATAATATGGCAACAAGTTTTAAGTCTCCTGCAGGGCTGTGCAGAGGTCTTATCAACTGCTTTCGCAGTCTCCCGCTAATCTGCACTGAAATCAAAACCCCTCCAACATAAGACTGTTCAAGAAGTCAAATATCATAGCATCTTGAATGAACCTCCGTACCTGGAGGTGCTTTCTGGCGAACCTGCATACGCTCTTGTAGCATCTGAGAGCACATTGCTTAGCTCCTGGGGGGCCTAGGAGGGTGAGGGATGACTTAGGGGCACGGGTGAGCTTGACCAGAGTGTCTCAGAGGCTTGCATGTGCCTTACGGACCGTTTTACATATTGCTGATGCCAGCTACCGGTGCAAATACCACATATCACAGATTCTGGACACAGAATATCTCTGATATTGTCCCACAGCTTAGGTTGTATCATTTTGGCCTATCACACCCACTCTGTATAATGTTCCATATATGTAAGCATGTAGTTAGACTTGGAAGTTGAGCTGCATTTTGGAGCAATTTTTGTTACCCATTTGCTGAAACATATAGAAAATATCAACACACCAAACAAAAAATCTCTTTCACCCCAACCTTAAACATTGAATCTAAGAAGCCAGAGGGGAAAATATTACAGCCATTTGTGAAGGTGGTATAGAAGTGAAACAAAAATGGATTGTTTCGAGTTCATAAAGGATTGCCTTATTTAATGCTTCGAAGATGTCAAATTATGGTTACTGCACTACTTCATAAAGAGGTTTTGCGATAACGATTTCTCCCAGACTGTGGAAACGAAATGATTCGTCCAAATTGTCTATTGAGAGTTCCTTAGTGTTAGTGACAGGTCCGGGTAACCAGCCAATGGTACAGGTTTGGACCACAAAAATGCGTCGGTTCGGTTCTAGACCGTTCCAAAACCCAACCCTCTGACCCTTGGCGGGCCAATCCCAGACACATATCCGCCAACCTGCGGGTTTTGCTAGGTTTTGCTATACTCATCGGATCCGATCTCCGGTTCTGTGTGCCGGGTTCCACATTTATGGTGGCATTCCGATATGCTACTGTTCATCATAAACCATCGACATTGGTACGGCATGGTTTGTTTTTGATGTATTGGCCACCACAATGCTCAGAGAGAACCTAGACATGCACCCTACCACATACTGAAAATGAGTGTCAACGGCGCGTCAACGATTGTTGGTCGTGTATCTTGAGAAATCTGCAGGGCGACAGGTTGCACACAGTCATAAACAAAGTATTGGCCGCCTTTATAGCCAAATGAGAAAGCGAAACGCTCCCTACCACATCATGAAGATGAATGTCAACAGAGCATCAACGATTTTTGGTGTTGCATCTTCGGTAATATGAGTGGTACTTGATCACAAGCATCCATTAACAATGATATGGCAGCCCTTCTAGGCAGATATGTACAGGATATTTCCGCCACGTCCTCCGGGACAGTAACAACTGATCCCATGTATAGAGCTACCACTAAGTATTCTTGAGCCGTCTAGTATACAAAAGCAGTCAAAATGATGATTATAGACTGCAATGGCCACATCATGCTGTGATTAACCATGATGGAACGCTAACGATCATTGACGCTCCGTTGATGCTGATTTTGAAGATGCGGCAGCCAGCATTTGACTTTCTCTTTTTCGTATAAAGGCGGCCACAACTTCATTTATGACACTCTGCAACCTGTCACCCCCAAGATTAGCCAAGATACACAACCAGCAATCGTTCATGCTCCGTTGACGCTCATTTCCAAGATGGGGCAGGAAGGGTATCACAATCTGGTTTAGATTTAAAGGCGGCCAATAATTCCTGTATGACTGTCTGCAACCTATTGGCATTCTGATTACCCAGGACGCATAACCAGAAATCATTGACGCTCCGTTGACACTCATTTTCAAGCAGAGGTATGCGGCATGTTGCAATAAGGTTTGCGAATAAATGAGGCCAATACTTCGATTCTGTATAAGCACGACTAAAATATTTTCCATTACCAGAGTCACATGACCTGAAATTGTAGACACTCCGTTGACGTTCATTTTGCCACAGGTGTATCCACAAAATGCAATCATTTGATTTGGCATAGTTTATCATTCCCATTGATTTGGCAGCCTTTCTAGCAATTTTCATTTACTTTCTCCTTGATCACTACATTGTTCTTCAATAATACATCTAAATATATTATTCAAAATATACTTTACAGTGTCCGCTAATTGTAGATAATACTGATCACCAACATACCATGCTGTTCAATCAATGCTTGTCATCCCTTGCAGGTTCACTCAATAGGCTGCTCTCATCTTCATAATGGATGATAGCTCCATTACCACCTGGCAGATAGTGTACTAACCATTGGATATTCCTTCATCAGTCAGCATATCTGGATCAAAATATGTATTGTGCTGGCTATCCTGGGCATATGCATCAAGAGTGAAACATTCAGCGCTGGGAGGAGTAGTATCTGAATACAGATACGTCGCCGGCAAATTTTCGATTTGGCAAAGTTGAGCGCTGGAAGTGTGACTGGTTGGGGCAGGTGGCATTCCGGACAGTGATGGCTTCAGGTCTGGACCCGGCTGTCTGCCATGGTTGGGTGGAGGTGCACCTGTTGATTTGCATCCCCAGAGTGTCGGTGGATGCTTTACAGTGCCATGTTGGCAAGGAAGGCATCCGGCCATGTGGTTCTGAGGAAGCATATCCGCGCCTCTTTCCATCGCAGCCTGTACCTTGATATGGCCAGGAAACTCAACACCCTGCTTCTTCTCTTCGTCAACCTTGGTGCGAGGTTTGTTGATTAGTCATTGCGTTTCCTCTATTGTGTAGTGCGAAATCTCTTCTTTGGCCATTTTGGCCATATTCAAGGCCAGGCACATGTCAGACTGTTCCAGCTGTACCTGACCTCCTTGCCTTGCCATAGTAGCAGACATGTTGAAAACCTTCAAGAAATTTGTTGCTGCTTCTAACGATGAGATGCAGCTATTACCTCAACCATATATGCTTCCGTAGCCTCCTCCAAGGTGATTGAAGCCAGCTTAGTCAACTCTGAGGGATGCTTGTCAGGAATTTCGTCCGTGAAAATCCCACGGCTCACAACATCGTGATATTTGATTTCGCGGACTTTTCCGGGACATGCCTTGGTTTATCATGGAGGTTTACCATTCTGGGCCACGATAATATGATCATATAGCTCTCTACGTACACCCACGATAGGTTATACGTTTGATTGGCGGCCTATTACCTTGCTCTCGATGTACTCACATCGAACTGCATGCTGCTTCTTATTGTTGATGTTTCCAGTCTCCTGGACAATTGTCAAATTTGCATCCTGAGTCATCTTTTTGGTGGCTGCATTGGAAGCGTTGCGGTGGACTAACTGGTGACTGCGTTCATGCTGTCTTCCAATGAGTGATGAATTTGATATAGTGCCTGGCAATCCGTTTGAGTCACATCTGCTCTCACCTGGCTGAGGGGGTTGTGTATGCATGATTTGCTGGTGTGGAATAGATGAGGAAGATGATAATGGAAAGAAGTGGGAAGTCCTGAGGACTATATAGTTAGTGTCATCTCAGAATGGAATAAGTAGCAACCAACATGTTCATTATACTCAAAATGAATCCTACTGTGTATGGATGCAAGTTGGAGGGGTTTCCCACAACCCCGCGGGTTGCAATAAGTCGGTCCGATGTTGTTTGTTTGTACACAGCAATACATCGAGGTGTACACCAGTAGAAATCGCATGATTATCAGACACAAATAGGACCTTGTTCAAGGGACAGGATGTTTGCTGATTTTGCCTCAAATTATCCCTGTGATATTACTTGAAACTTACACTAACAATCAAGTCATGTTGTAAGATTAGCCTAACTATTCCCAATTTATTGACAGTCAAAAGGCTGATTTTGCTTTGTTCAAAATGGTTAAACATACCAACCTTGACATAAAAGACGCAGCTTGCTGCCATATTGTCCATATCTTGCCACATCCAACATCTCATGCAACAACAGAGTCAACGCAAACAACAATGGTCAATGCTCCGAAAAAGAAGTTTCAGCCACTTCCACCGGGCAAATGTGGTAAATCGACAAAGTGGTCCACCCAACAACTTCATCAAACGAATGAAGGCGAGATTGGCTTGGAACTGGAACGAGTCCGAGCCCTTGGGGCATGGAGTAGCTTCCGATCCCAAAACAAGCATGCAGCGCAGAAACAATGAGAAACGAACTTCTCAAGCAATGAAGTGAGAGAGAAATGTATCGAGGATTATGTTGAAAGGGTAAACCACTGGGGCACGATTGTGAGTTGAAGACCCAGAGCCAGCGGTTCAGCAAGAGCAGGAAGAAACCAGGAACGCTGAAACAGTGGGATTGAGGTACATAGAGCCCGAAAGGACTGATCAGGAGATGATGGTTGTTATCGGAGAAAGTCTGAGTGATCTTGCAAGGTCCGACAATGGGGAGGATGGGGACGATGAGGATGATGAAGGGACAGAGCAGGGACAGATGAGCGAAGATGACGAACCTGGGTGGGTGATGGGCACACTATCCAACATAGAACAGCATCGCATGGAGAGGTTTCGGCAGAAGTAGATGACAATTGACCAATTGACACAACCTGGATGGGAGGACGCGGCCAAAAACATCAGGAAAACAGATAAGAAGTACGGCATATCCGATTGGAGGGTACCGCAAGTTGTTAAATAGCGACCGGATGATGTTGCAGCCGCACTGGCACCGACAACATTTGGAGAGCATATGGAGTGTCTTGATATTATCCCCGGACCATTGCTAATGCCGCAGAGGACTTCTCAACCAGTATGTTGTCATATTCAGCTAGGTTCAGGGATGCAGCAGCCAACCACGAGTATATCCCGTCTTGCCCCTGCTACAGAGCTCGATTCAATACCCATTCAGAATGCCAAGCCGGTTGGACTCGTAAGCTTTCATCCCTCCATAGAGCCTCCCCAGCTGATCACTTTATAGAAATCAGATTCAGACGAATACATGGTGACAGCTTACGGGTCATTGGAGGAATAACAAGGCAAATTAGTATTTTTGACTTCATACCTCTGCGAAAAGCATTGTGTGTACTGATCTTGCTGCGTGTTAGCATTTTGTTGATTTCAGTGACCAAATTGTGAGAAATCATAATTCATTTGTGCATTTGCAAAGGTCAAAAGCACTATGAGAAAGTTCTACACTCCTACCCAGGCTATCCGACGGCCAATAAGGTCGATTTCTGTTTGCTAATTACTGTTCAGTGAGAAAGCAAAAACTATATCGATGACAAAATATAGTGACAAAATTCAAGGTTGTGGTGTGATACGAGTCATACCAAGAGCAGTCAGTGCTCAATACGAATCTGTCTGAATGACGCCCATCATGCTGCATTTATGCTTGTATCGAACTGCATAACTCTCCGCACAGACCTGATGCACATGGTTAAAATATTTAAAATTGCATTTAGTACATCGTGGAAATCGTGCAGAAGGAGCTGGATGAGCGAAAGTGAGGAAGTCGGGATATATATACCAAAAACTGGTGAAATAATCTACATACCGTTGATTGCCGGCCGAAAGCGTGGGAATGTGATAGGGCCACATCATCTCCAACTCAGATAATGTGGATAGAGGTTAATCAGAAATTGAGAGGCCACAAAGCTCCTGGATACAAATATTGATACTTAGAAACACAATATTGGAAGTCAATGATGAGTATACGATTCGTTGGATCCAATTATTGAGTGGAAGAAGGCTGTTTCGATCTGATGAATGTAAGTGTCAACAGAGCATCAATGATTTCTAGTCTTACACATTTGACAATCAAAGGGCTGCATTGTCACATCCCTCCAAAGTGAATGAATTTGTCGGCGTTATAGTGGAAAAGGCAAATGACATGGTCATTGACCCATCCTCAAACAGAGTGTCAATGGAGCATAATCAATGTTTGGCCATGCATCTTAGAAAATCCAAGGGCTGTGCAGTGACATTGACACATATTCGAACTATCGGCCGCCTATCTGGGTCAAAATAGTTGCTATAACATCGCTGCTATGCGCTAATAATGAGCGTCAATGGAGCATCAAGAACATTTGGCCTTGCATCGTGCGAAATCCGAGGGCTGTTGGGCGACATTCACTTTTGATAGAACGATCGGCCACCTTTCTAGCGAAAATTGCTCGGGACAACATCGCTGGTGTGTCGTAACAACGAGCGTCAACGGAGCATTAACAATTTTAGGCCTTGAATCTTGGATAACTGAGTGGCTATGAGACCACATTGATCCATAATCAAACTGTCAGCCGCCTTTCTAGGCAACAATGCTTTCCATGACATCGTAACTGTGCCCTAAAAATGATCGTCAACAGAGCAACAATCATTTCAGGCCTTGCATCCTGGACAATCGAAGGGCTGTGCGGCAACATTACCAGACATTCGAACTACCAGCCGCCTGTTTAGGCTGAAATGGTTGTGCCAACATCGCTGCGATGTCCCACAATTGAGGGTCAATGGAGTGTCAACTATTTTTGGCCTTCCATCTTGGATAATCAAGGGGCTGTGACAGCATGTTTATCCATACTCGAACTATCGGCCGCCATTCTAGGCAAAGACGATTGTAACAGCATCCTAACTATGTCCTGAAACGCACGTCAATGGAGTGCCAATGGAGCGTCAAAGCAGCGTCAACAATTTTCAATCTTGCATCTTGGATAATCTAAGGGCTGTGGAACTGCATTAACCAACAATCAACCTATCAGTAGCCTCTATTGGCAAAAATGCCAGTGACGATATTGCATCTGGCTCCCATGATTGAGCGCCCACGGAGTGTCACCACTCATTGTGGGGGCTCAGTACGCTACACAGCAATGAACAGCATTGAGTTGTGACTAAATTGAGTTTTACGTAGTCATTCTTTCAATGTGTCCTTGTATACAACTTCACAAATATGCATGCTATGTTTCAGAGATCTAATTTTTTTGCCTGTAGCTCTAGAGTAAATATTGAACAACACGCATTCTGCTTCACTATAACGTAACTTTCGGCAGTGTCTCGAGTCGGATTACACAGCAGTATAATTCCTACTACCATGCCGGATTCAAAATCTTTAAATACGTCATTGCTACAGGTTATGATCTCTTCCAACAATCAATGTGTCTTTATTCGTGATTTGAGTGAACTTACTTTATATATCATCTTCGATGCTTTGTGGGCTTCAATCAATGTAGGATCGAAGCATCCTATTGCTCGGAATAATTCTAGACATTCATCCTCATGGCAAGTTTATTTGCACTGCGGAATTGAGGAGACCGGCAGCCCTGGAATCATATGTATCGTTTGTCATCAAGTTCTTCCCCATCCATTAGATCATGGAACCAGCTCACTCGGGAAACACTTGCTGGCAAAAGCTCACATCATATTGTTAAACAAATTAACATAGTCGGAAGTTACTGAATTGACTAGTTCGATGGTCAATGACATAACTTTGGCTATCATGAAGAGGGAAGGAAGTCAAACAATTACAGTGGTTAGTTCGCAGAGGAAAATGATATTTGACATCTAGGTTAATCCATATTGACCGAAATGACAGACAAAACGCTCCAAACTGGCAGCTAGGGACTTTGAAACTTCTGAATTTCACGAAGACATGTGGAATCACTACCTCATGTTAGAATTTGTTTTGGCTCATATTCCATGGAACAATATCTCCAATCCCGAGCTATGATGGTCGTATGAAGCATTATGAAGTGACCTAGTGCTGTTGTCTGCCACGACACTTAGGAACATTTGCCAGAGAGAATACGCGCTGAAGATGGAAGCAATTACGTAGCAATTGCCATCACGGAATATAGTTAATTTAGCATTGGTTGGATGGACATCAACATACAAACTAGCCATAACGTCAGTAATTGCATGCTATATGGATAGAAATTGGGCACTGGGTGGAGGACAACTCGCTTTTCATGAGGTTGATCACGTATTCTTTTCCGTTTTCGAAAGCTAATCAATGAAGATTGGTTATGGGCCAACATGCTGGAGCATGGCTAGCCGTACATTTGAGGGATGTGCTTGATTGTGTTGAGCTTACCGTCAGCCAAATGATAGGAATTATGACTAATAATACTTTCCCACATTACTCGATGACTCGCGAGCTGCAATCAACACTTGAGGTCTCCGGAATCGAGTGGCCTGCATTGAGGAACCACATACCATGCATAGCGCACGTCATACAACTGGCTTTAGGTGCATTGATGAGCAGTCTGGGTGTATAAGGCCGCACCAATTCTTAGGACGCCCATGAGCGTGATCAACAATTTGGAGAGTATGAAAGCATAGACATTGGGAAGTCAAAGACTTCGAAATGAGGGCAATGCTCGAATCAACAAGGTGTCAGCCATGATACCAGGTTTAGCAAAGATAATTGAGACAGTACGTACTTCAAGATATTTTGAAAGTCCTGAAACTGAGCTTCATATAGCAGAGAATGCTTGCCATAGTGATTATGCTGACACCTGGTCATTGAAACAAGTTCATTGACTGTCCAAATGTCAAAGTCCGCATGATGTTACAACCTATTGTGTATGTGAAGACGAGTTAGAACTCGACACTGGAGCGGTGTGGGAGAGCTGACCAATTACGGGGATTCACCTGTGAGAGGCTCCGAAATCCAAAATACACTGATTACCGGCCACTGTTCACAACACAGGATGAATGGACCATTGTCCAGTACGTCATGGGCGGTTTGAGGCCATTCTGATATTGGACCCTGTAGATGTCGAAGAAGCATACAGTCACATTGGATCACATTATCACAGTCTAGATTAACATGTTCGATCATATGGATGGCGTCATCCGAGCTTTGGCTAAAAAGAACACCCAATGGAAGTAAGACCTGTTCTTTGCCGTGAAGTTAGGGCGACAGAAGCTGTCCAAAGAGTATGCTGAAGTGACCCCAGCGACGGGTACGCGTCTGAGTTCTGCACATACCCTCGATCCTTTCTGGAAGTTGCGATCATTTAGGAAGTGGGACAAGGGAATGGATATTAATCCTGAGGACAGGACATCCAATACTACACAATACCAGGAGGCCTTTTGGAAGTATGTGGAGAATGAGTATGGTGCCAAACGTAGGCGTGTGCCGGTCAATTAACCCGAATGCGTATCCTGCAATAATTTCGTCTCCTCTGCAACTGTGTCAGGATCGGGTCAATCATTCTTTGTCCCATATGATTTGTCCAGCGATGATGAAGAAGACTTGATGCATCCCAATGTGGTTGAAATAACACCCGGACGAAGCAATCACGCAGCACATATATTGACCGCCGCCAGTCTCTGTTTGAATTCACCACCTGCAGCCCCAAACACCTGGGGGCAAATTAATCGAAATCTCAATGATTACCACTCCGACCCAATGGAGATTAGCAGTACATTTTGCATTCCAGACATAACTGACTGGTGGTGCCAACAGGAGGAAACGCACTCAAAGTACGCTGATCTCTCCAATGTGGCAAGGGACATTTTCTGTATCATAGCACATGGTGTCGGCGTGGTGGTCAATGATTCCCTTGGCCAAGATGTTATCGGCTGGAGGCAGTCAAAAACCACAGGCGAGACCCTTCGCGAAAAAGTGGTTGTCAGGAAGTTCAATGGTACCAATAATGGTATCTTGGCAGGTGATGACCCAGCATTGGATACAACATACACAGAAAACGACTCGGAAATGCAGAAAGAGGTGGATGAAAGACACTTGCACAGAATTGCCAAGGTTCATGACTTTTTGGAGATGTGGCAGGGCAGCCAAAACCAACTTACTGCACAGAAAGAATCTCGCGCTCACGACAAGCAGATTACAGCTGTAGAATATGCATCAGACACGGAAGACATCATCAACTCCTCCTGGTCGCTCTTTCATCATGATGGTGCAGCTGCACTAAAATTGTCAAAAAGATCACCATTGCCACCAGCTTTGTCTGCAAATGACCACCCTGAAGGACGAACTCAAATGTTAAATGTCTGCCAAATCAGACGAATCAACCGTCACCCTGTTCACAGTAATGAGGATTGCTCATCCGGAAGTATTTCGGATACTGAAGATTTGCTTGACTGGAATGGTGACTTGGATAATCCAAATGACAGTGAAAACGATTGCGCGGCAGAGGTTGAATCTGGTCCAGAGCTTGACAATGGCATTGAGGATCCGGAATGCCCAGAGCAGCGGGATGTGAGTGCCACACAAAATGTTCCTGAATTGACTCGGCCAACACGGAAATTAAAGAGACTGGCAGGATATGTTTTAGTGACGGTCAATTCAATGGAAATGAAGAGAATTAAGGGAAGGAGGACAAAGCAGGACAGAATCCGTCAATGTTTCACCAGCTTCTGTATCTAGCTCCACCGAGAGTTTTAGTTAGAGATATATTATGGGTGAATGGTGAGCAGTAGCTTGTAAATATCAGTTCATAAACAGATGCATAGCAGGCGCAATGAATCATTTGGCAAGATATATCAATTTTAGTAGTTTGAGAGTGAACAGTGCAACATCATTACTGCGCTCAGCTTTGCCACATGGCCGAGTCCTCATCTGCCAGCAAGATTACCAATAAGTTCAAATCATGATGAAAACGATTAACAACAGCAGTAGATGTTGAATGGCCAATCCATAAAAATGGGCTTCAACGGAGAGTCAATGATTGGTCGCCTTGTAAGGACGGTGATTGAACAGTGATTTGGCTGTTGTTTGGCATATCCGGCGTATCGGCAGCTGTTGTCAGCAGAAGTGACAGCATGACGATCACTGCACCATTCTGAAAATGAGCGTCACAGGAGCGTTAATGAGTTTGTACTTCGCATCCGGAGTAATTTATCTCGCGATCGGTTGCAGACCTCCATTCAAGTGAAATTGGCAGCGTTTAGGCGCAAAAACGGCAGCGACACCCCCTCTGCCTCATCCTGAAAATCAGCGTCAACAGAGTGTCAACAGGTTTAGGTCTGGCATATTTGGTAATCAAGGCATTGTGCGGATCTTCGCTCCCATAACAGTATTATTGACCGCCTTTTTAGGCCAAAATACAGTCTATGAAAGGAAAAACACAGATTCCAAATTAGGAGATATCGCATACTGCAAACCATGCAGAAACATCTTATTGGTTGTTAAAAATGCGATTTTGATAAGATACTATTAACAACCTGCAAAAACATGAGTTTTATATGAATCTATAGATGAACCCGCAGGGCGACCCGCGGAAAACCCACCGGACTGAAACAGGTTGCGTGTATTGCATCAAACCATACCCGAGCTGATGGTTCGGGTTTATTGATTGCCCAGACCGTCAATTTGGCCATGTTTCCGTTTGGACCCCTACCTGGACCCAAAGTGAAGGTCCGGAACCATTGTTAACACTAACCGCCACTGCCACTCAGTTCGGCAGGGGGAAGCTGGTTGGGGGAGTATAGAGCAACAGGGATATTGGAAATGGATTAACCGACAGGGAGTATATATTTGGAAGTTCCCAGGGTAGATTGACACCATTTCATTATACAATCAAATACACACTCTATCTTTCCCTGCTCTTGGTCTCACCCACTTTTTGCAAGATGGCATATATCTATGCAATGTGTGTGGTGCTACACAGGAGGGTATACAAGGATACTGCATCAGCAACAACCCTAGTTTCCGTCTGAAACACCCGGGTGTTCCGGACGGCTCTGATGGCTCTGGCAGAACCTTGAACCCTCTGACGGGGAATCAGACGCCACCCGTCGCGTCGCATACATACCTTGCAGCGGTTATTATACCATGCCTCTTATTCTTGCGACACGTCGCGTTGTATATTACACTCGCCGCTCCCGCGTCAGGCTTCCTTTACTTTGCGTCTGGCATGTGGTGACGTATACGTACCATCAGAACGACACGTATGTTACACTCTTCGCAGGGCATGCAGTTATGCAGTAACCATTTACACAACGCCTGGCGATGTTTATGCCATTCTTCGGCCGATAACCACATGCCGCACTCTCATTTACGTTCAGCTTTGAGATTTTGTCACATATTGCAATACAGTCTTCGCTTCGGATACATTGCTTGCCGTTTCATTTGCTTTGCCATTATTGTATTTTACATGTCTGAAATATACTGTCCAATCTTCACACTCTCTAGTACTATGCCCTCAGTCCTCCACATTCTGCGTTGATCCATCATCGGCTTGCGATGCTTCTTCGTCCTCGTCTGCATCCGCATCATCGCCATCCTCACCCTCATACCCGTCGACATCACAGGTTCCCAGGTCAAATCTCTCGAGTTCAGTTGCGGCCCGTCGTCACCGGCTGGCGGTGGGAATGGCATCGCTTCCTCACCTTCATCTTCGAAATCCCTGCTGCCACCTGGCATCCCGAAATGCAGTTCGTCATCCGTGCAATTGTTGTCTATCACGATGTTCGGGTCAGTGCTTCCGATCTCACCTTCCTCAAGCGCCACTTCAGAGGTCAAATAGTCAAGAAGAATAGCATTGTCAACACGCGCTGCTTCCACGCTGATCACCACGGCAGGTAATGGGTTCTCCGCCTGTTGGATCTGACCCTTGACTGTGGCAAGAGTGTTGTTATACACCCTCTGCTGGTAGCTCTGCGGTGGTGTGTTCCAGGTATTCATCAAGAATGTATACGTGTCTGCAACGCCAAGCGAGGTGAACAACTTGCGACCAGTTACAGTGCAGCAGGATGCGATCTTACCACCGTCATTCTTGCAGTTGAAGTAGTTCGAGCGATCAGGTCTGTCCGCTTTCAGATTTGACTTGGAAGCTTTCAGATGAACACCTTTGTTCTTTTGCCACTCCAGGAGAGCATGGCGCAAGGCGGTGCAGGTAAACATGATCAGTGGCGAGGGTATATGACTGTCCTTGTCGTCAATCATGGAATTATAAAATCCATCAGCATACTTACTGCGGTTATTCGCCCGATGATAAGATTTGATGTAGATGAACTGCGGGATTGCTTCCGCCAGGAAGTAAAGTGGACGATAGCCATTCGTTAGCAGCTTTCGACTCTCTCTGCGTTGGATGTGGACCGCGTACACCACCTTCCACACGCTCTGCAATTTGAAAAAGAGACTTATTGTCTGCCGGAAGGGAATCAATGAATTCCAAATGCTCTGTGGCGGATTCAAACCGGTGGAGATCATAAAGCTCTGCTATGTTTTCCCTCGCTGATTGAATATGATGGGATTTAACCTTATCGACTTGTGCTCGAACCTGGTACCGGTTTGAGCGTGTAATATCCAACGTGGGCGGTTGATTCAGCATCCCTCTTTCAAGATCTCCTTTGTGCATGCCTTGAATGATACGGACCAAATGTTGTTTTGCTGGATAGCGGTGTTCCAGTACGTCTCTATTATATGCCAGTGTGGGCCTTCAGCTAATGCTTTCGAAACGTGTCGCGTTGCATAACTTACTGTCTCCAAGTCTGTTGCACTCATAAACGGCCGTCTGTTCCACATGTAGAGCTCCACGAGTCTGCCCGTTGCAAACACAAGATGCGTCATGTCTGAGTGACCAAATCGATGGATGCTGCCACGGCCGGAGACCATTGATCGAGGTGTAGACACCGCCTGCGGTTCCAATTGCCACTGCTTCTGTCTCTGAGTCATTTCATTAGCTCGGGTTCGGAGTGGATTTGTAATGATTGCGCGGGCTTCTGGATTAGGGATGGGGGAAGGCAGGTTTTCAAGACCTCGGAGAGGTGTGCGAGCGATAACAATGCCGGATGCGGGGCTGGAAACAATGCGACGCGTTGAGGTTCCTCCGGGTGCTGTTGTGCTACCACTGCTTGTACCCGGCGTGGCTGGTGGAGTATTTATTGACTGTCGCTGTGTAGCGCATGGGGTAGAAGTCACGCGTTGATTGATATCTGAAACGCGAGAATTGTTCAGAGAAGATGAGGGTGTGGAGTTCTGACCTTGAATTGTAGAGGGTGCGGAACTCCCTCCTTGAGAGGAATCCCTCTCGCCAACCGGTACGGAAACGCCTCGCTTAGCAGGCGGAAGTTGAGAATTCCCAGAGGGACCACACTTTTGTTGATTCTGACGATTAGCGAGACTTCGAACATTTCGTACAACTGGAGTCGTGTCAGGGTGAGGGCTTTGGGAATGCATAGTCCAATATAGATGTTTGACGTTAAGAAAGTAGGAACAATTGCCTGTGCATGCATATGCAATGGCAGGTGAGGTAGACTGCTATGTAAGCGACCATGGAGGGTTTCGACAAAAAAGGGAGGCGCAGTGTGGACCGCGCTAGACTCTAAACCCTGACAATACTCGGTGACGAGATTCCTTGAAAAGCATGCAATTATGGGGTTAACTGCGATCTGATTGAACTCAGATTAAACTCAGATTAAACTGAGCATTGATATTCACTGTTACAGCAACGTCTGAAGGTCTATTTGCATCGCTTGAAGGGTGTTTATGCCATCATGGCGTGATTATCATTGTATTGCATTCGTTCTTGGCACAATACTTCGAACCATCGATTGTGTATATCTTCAGCTTCCCGGTGGAAATCACCCTTTGGCAGAGCTAGAAGCATCGCAAAGCGAACAATGACGTATTCTCCATCCTATGACATCAGTTGCGTGTGCTTTTTCCACTGCTAGGCGTTGGTAGCCGTGTTGGATGGTAGCACAGTTGGGACAACTTGAGAACTACTCAGTTTGCTCCGAGATGCACGAGGTATGAGCGGTAAAACTGATGTATGATGCCAATGCAATGCCCGGCGTGGTATACTGTCCTCTCCACGGGTATTAAATCTCGTCTCGAGGCATGTCGTTCATGAGGTTCCTGGCAGTTCTGCTAGATGACGGCAGGGCCGTTTTGTGTTCGTTAACCAACAAAACTCACAAGTTGAACCTTGAACCAAGAAATCGCCGGAACTCAAGTATATATATCCCTTCTTCCCGCCTACACCTCCTTTCTCTTTTCCTCCCGTATTATACACACCGACAGGATCCTGATCTCGACATCACGTGACTTGCACAAAACAACGCCTCTCGTTCCAAAACACACCCGATAACCTATAAAACTTTGTACTTTCCCTCTGGGCTCCCTTCCGCTGCAACTGTATCATAATGCTAACGTTTCGGATGTAGATTCATTTTCAACTCACAGCGATGGCAGGAAAGGGAAGCAGCAAAGAAAAGGGGAAGACTAGGGCAAAGATGCCGACATCGGTTATAAATTCACGCCTGTTGTTGGATCGGGACCGTATGAAGGGATTCATCTTGGAACACATCCCTGGACTCATACAGATAGACAATGTTCGCGGTGTCAAGGATGAGACGGCATGGGACCTCCTTTATGATTTAATCTTTCTTGATCCAGTCACGACTTGCCACTTTTCACAATTCCAGCTGATGTGGCCACACCGCAGGAGCAGGAGTTCGCCTTTTCGGGAGTGGTGGGCTGCCTTCCACTCATATATGGGGCAAATGGTTGACAAAACCTGTGACCAAATGAACAATTGGAGGTGGGACAACCCCCGTGCCTTCGGGGATCAAGTCGA